>Ga0326513_10002976_pt1 | contig 12366 bp, 12 predicted proteins | sample 2_2465_0518_D_FD_203654 | JGI IMG/M metagenome (GOLD analysis project Ga0326513, IMG submission 203654) | Bovine rumen microbial communities from UC Davis, California, United States - 2_2465_0518 | ecosystem: Host-associated > Mammals > Digestive system > Stomach > Rumen | place: USA... | reverse complement strand
GCCAACCACCCCGACGCGCTCCACTTCACCGAGGACATCCGCACCCTCGACATTGCGCCATTGGCCGCGCACCTGGCCAAGTGCCGCAAACTCTATCCGGGCGCAAAGGTGGTGCTGTGGGCTTCGCTCGAATGCACCAACTTCAGCAAAGCCAAGGGAGGCCTGCCGCGTGATGCCGACAGTCGCACCCTTGCCGAACACCTTTTTAGATATATTGAAGCACTCAATCCCGATTACATTCAGATTGAGAACGTGGAGGAGTTCATGAGCTGGGGCGACATGGACGAACACGGCCACCCCATCAGCCGCGACAAAGGCCGCAGCTTCATGGCTTGGGTCAACCATGTGCGCAACTACGGCTATTACTTCGACCACCGCATCCTCAATGCCGCCGACTATGGCGCCTACACCAGCCGCAAACGCTTCTTTGCCATCTTCGGCAAGAAAGGTCTGCCCGTGGTGTTTCCCGTGGCCACCTACGCCAAAAACGGCAACGAGGGGCTGGAAATCTTCGGCGACACGATGTACCACAAATGGAAGCCCGTCCTTGAAGTGCTCGACCTCGACGACGAAGGCACGAGCATCTTCACCCGCAAGAAACCCTTGTGCGAAAAAACCCTCAAACGCATCTATGCCGGACTAATCAAGTTTGTGGCTCACGGGAAAGACAATTTCCTCGTGAAGTACAACTCGATGAACCAAAGGGGCGAATATGTCGCGCCTGGCACTGACGAGCCAAGCCCAACCGTGGCCGTCCAGAACCGCCTTGGATTCGCCAAGGTGCAGTTCCTCAGCAAACACTTCAGCGGCGACCCCGCCAGCAAGAACACCAGCGTAGACCAGCCTGCCGGAACACTCACTTGCAAGTGCAACCAGTCGTTCATCACGGCCTATTACAGCAACGGCGACAACTGCACTCCGATTGACAGGCCGGCGCCGACCATTCCCGCCCAGGATCGTGTTGCCTTGGTCACCACGCAGTTCTATCAAAACGAGTATGGCGCAGGCGGCCAACTCTCCAGCCTTGACCAACCCAATCCCACCGTGATGCCAACGCCAAAGCAGAAATTGGTGTCGGTCAAGCAGTACCTCATGAACCCCCAGTTCGACAGTGCCGGTGGCAGCATCGACCAACCTTGTTTCATACTGATTGCAAGGATGGATAAAATGCCGCCCTATCTCGTCACCACCAAGGAGGGTGTCGGCATTGCCATCTTCGAGGACGACTCGCCGATGACCGTCAAGATAAAGGAGTTCATGGCCTTGTATAACATCGTCGACATCCGTATGCGGATGCTGAAGGTGGACGAACTGAAACGCATCATGGGCTTCCCGACAGACTATGTACTTATCGGCACCCAGAGCGAACAAAAGAAATTCATAGGCAACGCGGTCGAGGTCAATATGGCCAAGGCGTTGGTCGAAACACTGGCAAAATGTATTAGAGCATGAAAGGAGAAAAAAATAAAGTACACACATTCTTCACGGCGCTAACCGCTGTGTATGTGGTGTGTGGTAACATGACAATAAAACAAGCCGAGAAAAAGGCATACAAGCACCTTGTAGACACCTACGGAGAAAAGCACCTTGAAGAATTGTTCAAAGACGAAATTGAAGCCCAATGATCACCGACGGCAAACCCATATTAGACGCTTGTTGTGGCAGCCGGATGTTCTGGTTCGACAAAGACAACCCCTTCGTGGAGTTCATGGACATCCGCGACGAGGAAGTCTATTTGTCGGACGGCCAACTTTGCATCGTGCATCCGAACACCATAGGCGACTTCACGGCAATGCCATTCCCCGACAACAGCTTCAAGATGGTGGTCTTCGACCCGCCGCACCTCGTTTGGGCTGGCAAGGCTGCAAACCTTTACAAACGGTTTGGCATCCTCAACAAAGATTGGAAAGAGGAGTTGGCCATGGGCTTCAATGAGTGCTTCAGAGTGCTTGAACCTTACGGCGTTCTCATCTTCAAGTGGGCTGAAACCCAATTGAAGTTGAAAACGGTCCTGGCACTCACAGAAGAAAAACCGTTGTTTGGTCACCGACGCGGCAAAACCTTTTGGGTGGCCTTTATGAAATTTCCAAAACAATAACGCCATGGGAAAGCTAACACCACCACCGATAATCTACAAAGTGAAAGTCATACCAGAGTATTGCAAACTCTGTGGAGCCCCGCTCAAAAACGACACATGTATAAGTTGCAGAATTGTATACAAAAAAGAGTAAATAACCATGAACATCACTCAAAAACAAGAATACCGCTACCAATTCGCGGGAATGGCCATGCAGGCGATGATAAACGCGATATGGTCAAACCCGACAACGCAAGATGAAGTGACAGCGACGGCGAAAAGGAAAGGCTACAGTTGCCTGCGCGATTGGGTAGCTGACGAAGCTGCCGACTACGCCGACGCCCTCATCAAGGAATTGGACAGCAAAGACAAGCCATGACCCCAGAAGAATCCGTGCTATTCTACGAGCAACAGCAAGCCTACCGACAACGCCGCGAAGAGTTCAACGAAGAAGTGGCGAGGTGGTTTGATGAAAAATACAAACCAAAACTATCTGAAATGCAATGATCAACACCGACAAATTATATGAAGCCACCAACGGCGGCGCCGACCTCTTCAAGTTCTACTTCCCCGACTTCGACCCGGGAAAGAGTTCCAACCTGGTGAAGGTGCGCGACGACGACGACCACCCATCGGCCAGCATCTTCGCCAAAGGCGGCAAGTGGTTCATCAAAGACCATGGCGGCGGCGACAACAAGGCCCGCTCGATGATAGACTTCGTGATGGAGCGCGAACACCTCGAATTCAAGGAGGCTGTCGCCTTCATCGACCGAGCCTGCCAAACCAACCTTGCGGCATCGGAAGGGGAGAAACGTACCTTTTCAGGCGCGAAGATGACCAAGGTGGCACCGATGAATGAGCGCGTAATCATCCGCAGGCCGTCTGGCAAGTTCACCAAGAAGGAACTGTCCATCCTCGGAGCCACCGACCGCAACGGAGAGCCTTGCATCACACAAGAGACCTGCGACCAGTTCAACCTTATCCCGCTCGACGGCTATATCAACCCGACCAAGGACGGCAATGTCTCGTGGAAGGTGGAAGCCACGGAAGACTACCCAATCATGTTCTACGACTATGGCGAATGGGGAAAGATCTATCAGCCCTTCGGCGAAGTCCGATTCATGTACTATGGCAAGAAGCCGGAACATTGGCTGTTTGGCTGCAACATCTTTCAGGAAGCATGGCAAAAGGCACTGAAGGGCAGTTATCCCCATGTGCCCGAGTTCAGCGGCGGCAAGAAAGCCAAGACCGGCGAAGACGGCTATGTTGACGAACAGGAAGAGGACGAACGCTGGGATGCCTTGACGATATGCAGCGGCCCGTCAGATGCGCTCAATGTGTATCGTGCAGGCCATGTCGTTTGCTGGCCCAACAGCGAAAGCGAGCCTTTGACATCAGACATCATCAAGAAACTGCTCCGACTGACCCGCAACCTCTACGTACTCTACGATGCCGACCCGACAGGTATCCGCAACGCCTACGAACTTGCCTTGCGCAACCTCGACATACAAATCATCAGTCTGCCCGCCGACCTTGGAGAATGGCGCACCAACAAACGCGACAAGGACGGCAAGCCCAAAATATGCAAGGACATCAAGGACTTCTGCATGTACTACAAGAAAGGGCATATCGATCCCTACAAGGAATTCAAGCACCGCCTCGTCAAGTTGGCCAAGCCCTTGCGGTTCTGGATAGAGTCGACCGACAAGAACGGCAAGAAGTCATACGAAATCAGCAACGCGCACTTGTACAAATTCCTTTCGGCCAACGGTTTCCATAAGATGGTAACCAATTCTGCCGGCGGCTGGGTGTTCGTGTACGTGAAAGGCAAGGTGGTGGAGGTCATCAAGGAGGAAGACATGGTGGCCCGCGTCAAGGAATTCCTGATCGCATTCATCATGGAGAACACGGAATACTACAGCGTCATCCTCGAAAACGCCATCCATCGCTCGAAGCAAATCAATCTTGAATCGCTGAAGAACCTCGACAATATCGAGGTCGACCTTGACGCGTTCTCGGTGAAGGCGGAGTATTTCTTTTTCCGCAACTGCATCGTGCGCATCACTGCCGATGGCATTGAGACCATCAAGCAAGACGAATGCCCCTACTATGTGCTGAAGCACAAGGTAATCCAGCACGACCTGAAACTATGCAAGGAATTGTATGCAGCCGATTACAGCGAGACCGGACGTTGGGCTGTTGATATGCGCGATTCGTTTACCCCCGCTTCCCCTGATTATCAGGTATGGGAGGCGAATATTGACAAATTGTCCAAAAACAATGAAATGTATCATTGTGAGGTGAGGTCGGATTTCGACTTCGTGCGCTACATCTACAACACGAGCAACAAGTATTGGCGCGAAGAGGCTGAAGCCAAGGCCAACGGTGGCGACCTCGAACCCACGGAGCGCAAATCCATCGAGACGAATTTCCTCAACAAAGTGACCACACTCGGCTACATGCTCACCAAGTATAAGAGCAAAGGCGACGCCCGCGCCGTGTACTGTCTGGAGACCAACGTCATGGAAGATGACGAAGGGCAACACAACGGCGGCACAGGCAAGTCGCTCTTCATGCGCTGCACCAACAAGGTACGCAAGGAGGTCTATATCGACGGCCAGGACATGAAGAACAAAAGTTGGGACTTCCTGTTCCAGCGTGTCGATTTCGACTCCGACTTAGTGAACATCGACGACCTCGCCAGCAGCATCGACCTGAACGCCTTCCTGAACAACATCACCGGCGACATGATCGTCAACCAGAAGAACAAGGCCGAATTCATCATCCCCTACAGCCATTCGCCAAAAATGTGCTTCACCTCCAACCACGCCATCAAGCGTTTCGGCGGATCGCTGAAGAGACGCATCCAGTTCGTCTCTTTCAGCGACTACTACCATTCGGCCAATGACGAGGCTGGCATTGCCAAACGCTCGCCACTCACCGAGTTTGGGCGCAACCTGATTGACGACTACGACGAAAAGGACATGAACACCTTCTATAACTTCATGCTCCAGAACGTGCACACCTACATGCGCTTCGGCCTCATCGAGCCTGACATGCCCGACATCGCCATGCGCCAGATGAAAGCCAACATCGGCCTCGACTTCATCAACTGGGCCGACCAATGGTTTGAGCAAGACCTGAACGGCGAAAGCCGCTTCAACAGGAACATCAACAAGGACGAGGCCTATACGGCATGGAAGGCCACCCTCAACTCGAAGGAACTGGGATGGGTGACTCCCAACAAGTTCAAGAAGAAACTCCAAGGCTGGTGCAAGGTGCGCGGCCACGTCTATATCCCGGAGGAGATGCGCGCCAACATGACCAAGACCGAACGCGACCGCAACGAAATCCGCTTCAAGGATGACACTGGAAGGTATGTGTACGGCTTCTATATCGAACAGAACCCGCAAACCAAGGAGGAGACGCCTGTATGGGAAGACCCCTTCTGATCCGGCTTCCTCTTTTTTTTCGCTCTTTGAAATTTTTCACCGTCACAACCGCTCTTCTTATCTCTTGACATTTTGACATTTTGACATAGAAGAAAATAAATCAATGAAAATCAATAAAATAAGTTATGTCAAAAATTTGTCAAGCCGAAAATCGCCGAAAATTTTTGACATAGAAGGCGCGAAAATTGACACGCTTGAAAATCAAGCAGTTACAAAATCCATGTCAAAATGCCAAAAACGGGGTTTTTCGATTTTGACACGGCTAACGCTTTGAAAATCAATTGTGTCAAAATTCATGTCAAAAAATCAAAAAAATCCGCGTATTGGAGGGTTGAACGGTGGAACATCAAAAAAATGGACTATCAACAACAAAACGCAACACGAAATGAAAGGCCTATATGTGACCGCCCGCATCGGGCAACGATACAAGAGATACGTGGCAGGCTCCTACCAGTCGGACACCGTGCCGCTGGAACGTGGCTCCAACCTGCTCAACATCATCATGCCCTACCTCGAACTCACCACCGGCGAACCCGAGGAAATAGACGACGAGACCATCAAGATAGAACTGCCCTTGGGCAACAAAAAAGTGTACAACTCTTCCGGGCAAACTGTGTATGTTTGCAACACGCTTTGGAGGAACCGCCTCAGCGAGGAAGGCCAGTACCGCGTGAAACGCTTCTTCGAAAACGAGTTCAAGAGCAAGTTGCGAACATACGTGGACGCTTACATCGAGAAGGGCAAGGAGCGCGACAGGAACGGGAAAGACAGGCGGGTGAAAGAAGCCATCACGGCCTTCTTCATCCAGTACCACATCGACTTCACCAAGAAGGACCTCGCCACCATGGCCCGCGACTGGTACCGACACCGCGACAAGGTGGACGAAAACAAGCGTTCGCCATTGGTTTGCTGATTTTTAAGCAATTCTCATGTCACGGTTTTCCGAAGCCAAAAAGAAAAAAAATCGCCATTCTCGTGTCGCAGTTTTTTCGGCACGAAAACCGCCAAAACAAAGCCCTGAAAGGGCGACACTAACCCAACCGTGCGACGAAGTCCACGGTCTAAAACACAGAAGAAATGAACAAAGTAGCCCTCAAAACCATCGGCTTCGTCGAGCAAAACGAAGTCAACGACCAGTGGGTCCAGCAGCAAGAGCAACAAGACCGAAGCCTCCCTGACGTCTATATCGACGGCATCCACCGCTTCCGCAGCATCGACCAGCGGCAAGCCTCGATGACCGAGGAACTCACCATGGACGAAAGCGGCAGCCATTACCGCCAGCAGGTGCAGTTCACCGTGCGCCAAGAGTATGACCGCGAGTTGGCCAAGAAATACGAGCGCCGCCCGCTGGTGCTCCACGTCTGGACGGTGGACGGCCACCATTACAAGATAGGCACGAAATCCTATCCCGCCTACCTCACGCCCGCCAAGGCCAACAGCATGGACACCGTGGAAACCGCCTTGACCGTGGAATACGAGACCCTGACGCCAATTATATGAGGAGATAGATTTTTTCCATGTTTTTTTGTTTGAATTGTTGAAGAGCCTGCCTTTTTCGAGGTGGGCTCTTCGTTTTTTAGTCACAGCATAGAAAAAATCAGGGAATACTTTTGCTCCCGAACCAAAAACCAAAGTTTTTTTTATGCCCAAACTTTCATTATTCAACGACATCTTCCGCGAGCCGTGGATGATTGATCCGCAGACCGCCGCCGCACAGAAACAGGTGCTGCACGGTCTGCTGATGGGCTTGGAGTTCACCGGTGAGGATGAAGCGGTGCAGGCCGCCATCGGCCACAAGCAGCATCCGTCCATTCCCCGTGGCCGCAGCATCAACGTGGTCAACCTCGAAGGCACCATGCTCCGCGATGACGGACCTTGCGGCATGGCGGGCACTCGCACCCTCGCCGCCTTGCTTCGCGAAGCCGATGCCAATGAGGAGGTGATAGGCCACATCCTCTACATCGACTCGGGCGGTGGCGCAGCCAACAGCGTGCCTGACCTCGCCGAAGCCATCCAAGCCTGCCGAAAGCCCGTGGTTGCCTATATCGACGGCTACATGTGTAGCGCGGCCATGTATGCCGGAAGCTACTGCCGCCACATCATCGCCCATCGAGAGGATGACAAGGTGGGCTGCATCGGAGTTATGGCCCAACTTGAAGATTTCCCGAAGCAAGCCCGCGACAACAACAGCGGCTTTCTTCATCTCCGCGTATTTGCCGACGGAGCCGATGAAAAAAACATCGAGTATGAGAAAGCCCTTGAAGGCGATTTCAGCCTTATCAAGGAACGTATCCTCAACCCACTCAACGAGCGTTTCAAGGCCGACATCCGCAAGAACCGCCCAGCCGTCCGAGAAGACCAACTGAAAGGCCGCACCTACGAAGCCAAGGATGCCGTGGGCACCCTCATCGATGCCATCGGCAGCTTTGAAAGTGCCGTGGCCAAAGTCATGGAATTATCAACCATCAATATCACGCAAATGAAAGGACACGAAAACCTACAATCGCTCGACACCTGCCGCGACCTCCAAATGGTGGACGGCTATGTGAGCCTGAATGGTGAGCAGTTGGCCGAAATCGACACCGCCATCGGCAAGTCCAAGACGGAAAAAGCCTTGAACGAGACCAATTTCGCCACCATCGCCGAGCAACTGACCACCATCAACGAACTGACCCAAGAGCGCGACGATCTGAAGGCCAAGGCCGACCAACTGCCAGCCAAGGAACAGGAAATCGACGAACTGACCACCGAGCGCGACACGCTCAAAGAGCAAATCGCGCAGAAGGATGCCCGTATCGCAGAACTGGAAGCAGCTCTCGATAAGAACCCCGACAACGACGAAAACCCGTTGCCTGCCATGCACAACGGCAACCCCGCCAAAGAGGACACCTTCAGGGAACTCTCCGACGAGGAAGCCTTGGAATACGCCCGCAAAGTCGTCAATGGGGAAATCTAACCTACACCGAACCACCAAAACCATTACCAAAATGTCTGAAACTATCAACACCGTATCATTGGCTGATGCCTTGGTCCACTCCAACCACCGTTTCCGCAAGGAATGTATGCTGATTGTGATGGCCGCAGTCGAAGAGGTCACGAAGCACATGCGCGTGATCACCGGCTTGAAGGGCAAGGAGACCGAGGCCACCATCGTGCCTCAGGCCAAGTTCCGCCCTTACCATTCCGAGAAGGTAGTTAGCGGCACCGGCGGACTCACTGCCCGTACCTTGGAGACCTTCCCGCTCGAAATCCTTGAGGAATTCGACCCCGAAAACTTGTACACGACCATTTTCGGCACCCCCGTCGATGCCGAGAAGATCAACCTCGACATCGTCCGCCGCATCCTCACCGAGGAGATGAACAATGCCAGCCGTGGCCTGTGCGACCTTATCATCAAGGGCGTGCGTGTGGCCGACGGCACTGGTGCCCTCGACGGCTTCAATGGCTTCGACACCATCATTGCCAATGAGATTGCCGCTGGCAACATCGGCCTTGCCGCTGGCAACTTCACCAACTTGGGCGAAGTGAACGCCACCAACATCGGCGACGCATGGAAACGCATGTACCGCAAGATAGCCGAAACCCTCCGTGGTGGCGCCACCAAGAAACTGAAGCTCATCTGCTCGTTCACCGAGTACGACATGTACAAGAACTGGTACGCAGCCCAGTTTGGCATGGGCAACTTCGCCGGAACTCCTGAGCAGACCTACCTCGACGGCACCGCCAACAAGGTGCAGATTGTCCCGCTGCCCGGCATGGACGGCGCCAACCACTGCTTCATCACCGTGCAAGAGAACATGAAGGTCGGCTTCGACGTGCTGTCAAAAGCCACCAAGTTCGAGGTGCGCATCCCCGACAACCCCAATGTGGTCCAGATGCACGCGAAGATTTATGCCGGTGTTGACTTCGCAAACATCAGCAAGGAGTTCCTCATGGTCGGTGCCCGCACCGTGAAAGACGACAGCGTCTACATGGATGCCGACAAGACCACCTTGGACTTCGCCGACACCACCCTCGGCCAGACCAAGACCGCCAAGGTGAAACTCTTCGGCTTCAACATGACCGCTTCCAGCGATATCACCGTTGAAGGTGCCGACAAGAGCGAGTTCACCCTGTCTTCCGATACCGTGACCGCCGCCAATGCCAACGCTGAAGCTGGTGTCGAACTCACCGTCACCTTCGCCCCGACAACCACCGCTGGTGCTCGTTCAGCGCAAATCCGCATCTCTAACGCTACCGACAACGTCAACATCGTCATCCCAATCAACGCCAAAGGTGTTGAGGGCTAAAGGATAGGAGGATTGAATAATGAAAAAGTTTCATTCAACTATCGTCCTTGCAATGGCCTTGGCTGACATTGGTTTCCCAATCGGAAGCGTCAACCCCAGCGGCATCAGCGATGAGGTCTACTTCATTCCGAAGCAGTACATCAAGACCTGGCCAACCATCCAAGATGACTTTGAAGCTGCTGAAGGCTACGACGAATACGCCCAGCTTAATGGCAGCTTTGAGATTGTCGCCGGAAAGACCTGGATTCGACTCTACAGCACCCAAGGCAAGGGTAGTATCTCGTGGGAATACCAAGGCGAAACAGACTGCAAGGTGGTGGTGAACCACGCCTCGCTGTCGTATCCGAAGCTGAACAACGAGGGACGCGCCTTGGCCAAGTACGCCAGCAACGGCGACTTCGTCTTCCTCGTGAAGCACGATGGTCACTTCTTCCTCATCGGAAGTCGCGACTACCGCGCCACCGTGACGCCTAACGGCACCTCTGGCGATGCTCCAGGCTCGGCAAAAGGTATCACCCTCGACATCGAGTGCCCCGACACTACACCGCTGCCGACCTATGTCGGTACAATCGCGCTGTCTGACGGCACCCTGAACTGCGAGACTGGCGTGTTCACGCCTAATGGCAACGGCTGATGACCAAGGTGTGTCTTAATTAGTTGATTATGATGAACCTTGAACATCTCAACTCAATGGACGGCTATACCTTCGATGAGGGTATAGCCTTCCTTGTTTTGGTGAAAGCCCCATTGGGTGTGATTAACCATCTGAAAGCCACGCACAACCGTAGCCACTTGCATAGCGAAATCCACAAGCAACTGCGCTTCCCACGTGTGAAGGAAATCATTCGCCGCAACATGGGAAATTCCCCTCAAATTTCCTCTAATTTCCCAATCGAAAACGGGGAAAAATCGAACGAGACCGACGCACCGACCCCGACGGGGTCAGACCCTATTAACCGTAAGTCTCGGCCTACGGCAGACCCAGATAGTGATGACGAAACCGACCCTACCGAAATCATCCTCACCAAGGAGGATGTCCGCACCCACGCCAACACCCGCCTCGAAGACATGCCCAACGACCTGTGCCGAACCCTTTGGCAGAAACGCCAAGACGTGTACCGCGAAATGCAACAGGCACACCTCAAAATGAGGGCAGTGCCCGAAGGTGAGGAACACAACGAGGAACGCGCGATATGGATGGCTGAAGTGTTGCGTCTTGATGCCGAAAACGATGCCTACTGGCAGCAAATCGACGAAGAGATTGCCCGCTTCAAGTCGGAACAGTCACGTAGTCCCGAAGCCTCGCAGACCAGAAGTCCAGAATTCGATGTCTCCACATACCGAGCCTACATCAGCAAGGCCCTCCGCAAGAAGAAACTCACACCTGATCAGCTTGCCGAGCTCCAGCACCGTGTGGATGCCATGCTGGAAGCCAAGGTGGATATGAAGCCGGAGACCTTGGAAAAACTCAAAGCCATAGGTATTAACGTTGGATGAACCGCTGACCATACCAGGTGTACGCGTCAGCCGGACCAACTCAATGCAGATGCTCAGGCAAATCGTGCAGATGACGGGCAACGGCAGCAAGCTCGTCATCTTTTCCTATTCAGTCACGGACGGTTGGCTCCGGCAATTGATGAAACTGAGACAGGAATACCAGGTGCAGCACATCACCCTCGTCCTCGACCGCGCCGTGATGATACGCCATCGCGAGAAGCTGCTGCAAATCGAGCGCGTCGTCGATGCCTGTTACCTCACCGACAGCCACGCCAAGGTCTACCTCAGCCAAGGCGAAACCAAGTCCATCGCGCTGATAACCTCAGCCAACGCCACCAACAACTACAGAAACGAATGCTATTATGGAACAGACCGACCAACAGAACTCGAACAAATCACCAGAGACATCCGAACAATTCTTGAAGCGTCTGACCGAATCACCGGTTGAAGATAGGGTAGAGGAGTTAGCCGCCCTCTTCTTCACCATCGCCGAAATCGCACTCTTCATCGGCGTGGATGAGGAAGATCTTCGCACGGAGATTACTTGCGACACCGACAGCCTCGTCTCACAAGCCTACTACCGTGGCAAGCTCCGTACCAAAATCATGCTTCGTTTCGACAGCCGCAACTACGCCTTGCATGGTAGCCCGCAGGCGGTCCAGGAAATGAGAGAATACCTATCCGATCAAAACATCGATGAAAATGCGTGACGAGAACCTTTCCTTGATTGAGGCCAATATGTTCCTGCCCGAAGACCAGCGTAAGCCCATGACGGAGAAACAGGAACAACTGCTGAAGCAAGTGACCGATTGCTACAACCTTCAGCTGCAAAAACCCATGGCCAGCCGCACCTACCTCCGCAACTACCTGATGAAGAAATACAAGGTCTCGAAGGTGCAGGCCTACAACATCAACATCTATGCCGCTGTCCTACTCGGCAATGTGCAAGCCTCGCATAAGAACTGGGTAAGGCAGCGTATCGAGTTCCTCGCCGAGCAAGCCTACACCGCAGCCGATGCAGGCAACCTGAAGAAGGCCGAAACCCTCACCA
>Ga0326513_10002975_pt1 | contig 12368 bp, 18 predicted proteins | sample 2_2465_0518_D_FD_203654 | JGI IMG/M metagenome (GOLD analysis project Ga0326513, IMG submission 203654) | Bovine rumen microbial communities from UC Davis, California, United States - 2_2465_0518 | ecosystem: Host-associated > Mammals > Digestive system > Stomach > Rumen | place: USA... | reverse complement strand
CCACTACATCGATGGCGTACTGGGTGCTTTGTCCGGCCCACAGATTCGCACACCGCTTGAGTGACTTTTCGTACATACCACGGTCTTGGTACGTGACAGCCGTCATCATCTCTTCAGCCTGGCGAAGTCTTTTCCGCTCCGCTTCCGGCTCGTAGAGGTATCCCGTCACTGCGTTGTACGCAAGAAGGACCTCTTCCACGATGTCGTCTGAATCGACCTTCCCCCTCGCCTTTTCAGATGCCGTCAGAAGGCTCTGAGCGGTCGATACAGCCTCTTTCCCTATCTCGTGGTATTCCCGGTCATTTAACTCCACAAGCCGCTTGTATTGGGCCTTTGTCTTCTTGGCGGTCGTGACCACGTTGAGTTCATCGAACCCCGTCACCAGGAGGTAGTTGAACTCTTGCCGGATCTTCTTCTTCAGCTTCTCTATGAACTTATCTGTCCTCTGATACCGATTCATCGGTTACTCCATCTTCGGTGACTTCTTCAATCGGATTCCACTTCGCAAGCGATTCCTCGTAGTAGGCGTTCGACATCTGATACGCGCTCTCCGGGTCGGAGAACATACCGCAGTGTTCAAACGCGAGGAGCGGAGCGATCTTCGGCTGCTGCAGCATGGACACAAGCACCTGGGCCTTGGACTGGATGTTCTCGTAGTTCCTACGGGTGAACTTCATGTCGATGTCCTTGAGCATGAGGTCAACCCCGGCAGCTTCTCTGAGGATCTTCAGCACGATCTTCAGCATATTCTTCTCAGACCGCTTGAACATATGCTCGTAGGCCTTCGCTCTCGCCTCCGTCTGCGCCCAGCCGTCTCTGAGGAGAACAGCGGAACCAGTAGAACTGGTAGCCGTGCCGCCGTTGCTCCGGTCCGGCATACCAGTGATCGACAGGATCGCGTCGTAGCAGTCGTCCTTTAAGGTCTGAGTCTGAGACTGGTTCAGTTCGTTGGCCACGACATCCACGTCGGCTTGCTTACCCTCGGTGGACGAGACCTTGATGGCCCCCATCTCCCGCAATGCGTCAAAGTCTTCCGCAGTGATATCGCAGTTTATGAACTTGATGAACGCCTGGACCGTCTGCTCCACGCCGTCCATCCTGTTCGATTCGATGTCGTTGATGGTGTCGAGAAGCGGCAGTACGACCTCGAAGGCTCCGAGTCTTGCTTTATTCGCAGGGTACTCGATGATCGGGATCATCCCGAGCGGGTTCGGCTCGACATAGTCCACCACCATGTCGGTCATCCTGTAGCAGAGATCCTCGGTATAGATGGTGTATTTCTTGTAGTCGCCGTCCTTGTAGTACGTTCCCGCCATCATCGGCTTGTGACCAATGCCAGCAGAATAGACCACGAAGGTGAACCGCGGGTCCAGCGTGTACATCTCGAACGGGGACTCGTCCGTCTCCGGCTCATAGGCAGCGTCCGGGAGGACCATCCTGTAGGCAGTTCCGCATACAAGGCCCCACTCCACGATCTCCTGGTCCTGTGGGGCTTTGTCCTCTGCGAACATCGCCTCATTCAGAGCAGAGATCTTCGCCCCGGTCTCCTCCACTTCAGAGCGCGGGACGTACTGGATAGGCTCACCGCAGATATAGCCCTCGTAGAAGGACACGATCTCGTTGGCGCGGTTCTCTACGACCCTATTGCAGATCTCCGGCCTTACAGTCTTTACTCTGTCCAAGATCGGTTGCTTGCCCTTGTAGTAGTTCCACAGGTACCTGGTGTCGTCCGCATTCTTCTCGTGGGTCTGCATGGCGTCTTCGAGGACTTCAGCGATGTTTTCCCTCGTGATCTCCGTCTTGCTCGTGTAGATCACCTTGCGCCCGAACATTCGCCTCGGAACTGGTTTATTCTTTTCGTCGTACTGGTTATTTGGCATTGTCGACCTCAAGTAAAATGAAAAAAGCCCGCTTGCGTAAGCAAACAGGCTCGAACATACTTATAGCTTCTCTTCGTATCATATCATGGAAATCTGTCCATGTCACAATAAAATATTATCGTCTACCATGGCCGAGCAAAGACCTCGACCTTTTGCTTCACATTGCCCTGGACGAACTCGGCAAGCATCGCCATAGCGTCCGGCACGTCGTCGTGCTTGTTCCGGCCCATCATCGTGTACGAGGTCAGCCAGTTCAGCATGCCCTTGTACTCTTTGTTGCCATCGCTCTTGAACAGGAAATGGTCCTTCACGTACGGAGAATTGACAATGATCTTCGTCTCCTTGTTCGCCGTGGTGAACTTGGTCGTGATGTGGGTCACCCCGCCCTTCTCCTTGACTTCCTTTTGCACCTTCTCGGCGATCTTACCGCCAGCACTGTTCGACTCGAACCGACACAGTTTGACCTTATGCCGCAGAAGGATCTCCGCAAGCCGTGCCTCGACCAGTTCCGGCTTGGAGTTGTCGCAGATGACGTCCTCGATATAATAATCTTCGCCATACTGGTAGGCAATCGGCATCACGCAGTAGTCGTCGCCACGGTCTTTGGTATCGCAGATCGCCCAAACAGTATCGGGATCTCCATCCGGGAGGTCGAAATACCGCCGCAGTTCGTCCTCCGCATACAGCTGCCCTTCCCGCTCTATCGGCTCGTTCATGTACAATGCGCGCCAGGATGCATCGTCCATGATCTCCCGCTGTTCAAGCAGTGTCTCTGTAGTGTATCCTACACCGAACCTGTAGTCGAACCTGGACTCGTCATGCTCGTCTAATGCCGGAACTGAAATAAACATCGCTCTTTCGGAAGTCTCATACTGCCTTTCCAGCCTTCCAACAATGTCATGAACCGACCACCTCGTAGCTATGTGGAGTTCTTTGCACTTCTCGCCCAGCTTACGTTGCCTCAGGTCAGAAGTATAGGTCTCCCATAGTTTATCGAGCCGCTCCTTCGATAAAGCGACCTCTATGCCGGATACAAGGTCATCGCAGTACAAAAGCTGTGTAGCCCTGTACAGACCAGCATTGCCGGCACCTATGGAGGTGAATTGGAGAGAATCAAAACGCTTCCGCTTAAAAAGGTCTATACGGCAGTCTTTCGCATTCGTGTTGACGATTGGCACATTAGGAAAGATCTCTTTGTATCTGTACTCGTCGCTTGTGAGCAGTCTGAGGCACTCGTCATACGCACCTCTGATAAAGGCATTCGAGTGAGATCCAGTCAGTATAGGGTCCTCAGGGTTCCTCCCGGCAAGCCATGTAATGAAGAAGAACGCCAGCGTGGACTTTCCGGTCCCAGGCGGGAGTGAGATCCCCAGTATGTCCAGCTTGTCGTCGGCCAGCAGCTGCAGCGCGTCGATGATCGGGTCGAGTTGCTTCTTGCGTGGCAGATAGAACCGCCTCTTTGTCGGCCTGTTCCACTCCATCGCCTGGAGATAGCACCTGAAGTCGGCCCTCGCATTCTCGGTGACCACGTTCATGTTGACCTTGTGCAGTTCAAAGATCGTGGCCTCCGGGGCCGTCTTCATGGCGTGGCGTATCCTCTTCGACAGGTCGTTCAGCAGATGCCGCTTGTCATCCATCTGACACGCAAGCCCGAAGTAGTCCTTGTACACCTGTGGGCTGTACGGCGTCTCGGACATCTTCTGCTCTATCTTTTCAAGCAGATCATCAAACATCCTTGCCCTCCGCCCCGAGGATGATCTTGCCAAGCAAGGTGATGCACCGCAGCGTCATGTCGACCGCAAGAACGATAAGTGTCCAGGTCGGCGCACCCAGGTAGCCCAGGAGCCATACCATAATGATGTCTATCAGCATTCTTCCACCTCGTATTCCTTCAGTTCAGCCTTCATTCGTTCTTCCTTCGCCACGTCCTTCTTCAATCGGTTCGCCCTGCACCACTCGCATCCGCCGTGGTTGCGGCAATGCAAAGACACAGCCTTCGCTCCGAAGTATGGCTTCCTTTTCTCTTTCCCGCTCTTTATCGCTTTGTCCAACATCGGAAACCTCCAAAAACGAAAAAATGCGTATCCTCTGCAGCGAATACGCACCTTGTGACGATGATCGGAATCGAACCGAAATAAAAGGGATATCCCAAAGGCTTTACCATAAGCTACATCGTCATAAACTGAAAAGACCCTTGCGGGCCTCTCCAGTAGGAAAATAGTTGCAACCACGTGTTGAAAGTGGGTGTGAATTTATTTTAGCATCAATGTTTTACTCTGTCAAGATTGGCTTGTGCTTGCCCTTGACCCAGCCCATATCACCGTACTTGTAGTAGCCTTGGTAGGTCTTCTTGTTGTTGATGATGTGGGTCAGCGTCCCTGGAGCGAACTGACCGCCGCGCTGGGTCTTGACGCCCATCTCTTTGAGTTTCGCGCAGATGGCCCTGTATCCGACTCCGTCATCGACCATCTTGAAGATCATCCTGACGGCCTTTGCCGCTTCCGGGTCGATGACAAGTTCGCCGTTAACGACCTTGTACCCGAACGGAGCGGACCCACCGCTGTAGCCGCCCTTTGACGCCTTGATCTTCCGGCCACTGCTCGTGCGCTTGTTGATGTTCTCTCTTTCCATCTCAGCTACGCAGATCGTGAAACTCTCCAACATATGCGAGAACACTCCCATCTTGCCGAAGTCTTCCGTCACGCTGATAAGTTCGATATTCTTCTTGCGGAGCATCATCTTGTAGTAGAAGTACACCTCGATGTCTCTCGCTACACGGTCGCTCTTGCCGACCACGACCTTCTCGACCGGCGGGTTCGCTACATCGCCGTAGATGATCTCGTCGAAGCCCGGACGCTCATACGCCCCGCTCTCGCCCTTGTCGACCACCCAGTCGATGATTTCCCAGTTCTCCTTCTCGCAGTATGCGACGATGTCCGCACGCTGCGCTTCAAGTCCGTACTTGTCCTCTGCCGCCTGGCGGTCGGTGGACACCCTCATATACCCTATGACCTTCATATTCAGATCTCCTTTCTTGCCTCGATTATAACATACCGTTGCAATACTCGTCAAGAAATTGTTTTGACAATCGAAGCATTTTAACGGAAATGTATAGGCTATGCATCCTGGCAATGTGTTTCCCCGGGGTTTCACTTTCCTCCGATAAAGCAAACTGCATATTCGCATTACTCGGTATGCAGATAACGTGCATAGTGTGCATAATCAGCTATGGCAGAGCGCAAGATCCCCTGCCGGGAAGGCCCGCCGGAGATCATCACATGGCAAGTGTGGACCTACAGGAGGCCGAAACAGGATGCGTAAGCCCCTATATACACTCATAGGGCTTGTACTCCTTCCGCCCAGGGCCTCCGATCCGCAGAGGGTTTTATTTCCCGCTGCCGGAAGGCGCGGAAGGAATTTAGAGCCTTTTTAATTTTGGGGTGCTCGAGGGGGTCTCCGGGCCCCGGGATCGGGGCGGGCATATAGCCCCCGGGCGGGGCCGGCAGCGTGCCGGGGGCCGTCGTCCGGCGGGGTGTATCCACCCGCCAGCAACGGCGGATATTCCAACGGCGGGCGGGCCTGGCGGCCGTTGCTTATATGGGGCTGGGATCTCGGCGGGGCCGTTGAAAAATTCAAGAATGAGATTGCGAAAAGCGTTGACATGCCGTTGAAATAGTGTTAACATAGCATCGGGAAAGCAGTTACAACCGCCGCCCCTTTTCACGCGGGCGGCACGTGGCCGGGGTTGCGATCCCCGGAGAAAGTGAGTACAACATGAGATACAACGCAACTATCGCCGCCGTGCACAATGGCCGCACGGACTTAGAAAACAGACTTGCCGCAATCGAAATGCGGCGGCATGCCAACGGGGGCAAGATCGCACGTTGGTATCGTGACAACGCCCGCATAATTGACGGGGGCAAGTTGCCAACTATCGCACATGAAAACAGCAAGTTGAAAGACACGAACGAAATAGCTTTCCTGATTTGGAATTTGCCCGCAATGATTACATGCCCGGGCGCAACCGCCGATTGTATGCGGAACTGTTACGCAAGAAAAGCGGAACGGTTCGAAAGCGTGCGCCGATCCCGTGCCCGTAACCTTGCGTGGGCACGCCGTGCGGATTTCGTCGACGCAATGACAGCGGCATTAAATGACAAGTTATTCACGAAAGCGGGCAAGCTGCGCAAGCCGTACAAGGGCAAAAAGGTTGTGTTCCGTGTTCATGAGTCCGGGGACTTTTTCGGCAAGGCCTATATTCGTGCGTGGTTCGAGATCGCCCGCCGTTTCCCTGAAATACAGTTTTTCGCCTACACGAAATCTTTTAAGATTTACGCCGCTGTAATCCGTGAATGCCCGGAAAATTTCACTATTAGGGGTTCGATATGGGCGGACACGGCAACCGATGACATTAAGTTTATAACCGATAACAACATGCCGTATTATACAGCGGTTCCGGCGGATATGCTGTTAGACACGCTTGCAGCGGTTGCGAAATCCGCCGCATGCGATTGCGAAAGCGGGTGCGGGGCGTGTCATTGCATGTGCGCATGCAAGGCGGCGCAAAACATATTTGCAGCGATCCACTAAACCCCGCCCGCCCGGGGGATGCAATCGGGGGCGCAAGCCCCCGCCGTTGCGGCGGTAAATAGCTACTTAAGCCGCAAGCGTGCCGGGCTATATGTCCGGCGGTGTAGGAAATCGTAAAAGGGCCCGCACGGGGCCGGATAGGGGGAAATCAGGAAAGATATGTATATCACAACAAACAGCGGCACGGCCCGCATTTACGCCGCACGCCGCCCGGACATTTTAAGCGAAACATACACCGCCGAAATTTGCGGCAAGTGGTACGCTTTCGGGAAAGCGGTTGACTATCACGGGGTAGGCCGTGACGGGGGCAAGGCTTGTCTTTATGCCACGGCGGCAACCGTCGAAACGATCCAATTAATAGCAAGCCCGTGCCCGTCATATGCGGCGGCGGTTAGAAAAGCCCGCCGGGCCGGTATGTATCTAGGCGAACTATTATAGTTCGCCCGCCGTGGCGGCGGCGCAAAACAGGCACCTAGGCCGCCAGCGTCGGCCCCGCGTGGGCCGGGCGTGCACCTATACAAGCCCCAAAACGCCGATTTAAGCGGGGTTTAATCGGCCGGGGCAAAATACCACACCCGCCGTAAATCCGCCCGCCGTGGGCCGATTTTGGCGGGGCTGGCCAGCCGTCGGCCGTGGCCCGCCGGGATCTTTTCCAGCCGTCGCCCCGTGGCCCGCCGGGCAGCGTGGGCCGTGGCGGGTCCGCCGTGGCCATTGCTGGCCGCCCGGTTCGGCAAAACGGCCCCGGCCGGGGCGGCCTGGCCGCTGGCGGGTCGTGGTCGGGGTCCCTAAAACGGGCTTTCTGCCCTTCTGCACCTTCTGCAAAATTTTTGAGAAGTCGCCTTCTGCGACAGAATGAGAGGAGTTTACAAATGTATTATCTCATGAACCACACCAACACCGACCTGTTCGCCGATGAACTCAAAGCCGCCACTAGGGCCGAGGCCCTGGCCGCCGGGATCTCCGACTATCTGACATGGCCCACCGAGGAGCGCAGGCACTCCGAAAGTGTTTCTGTCGTGGAGTGCGAAAGCCTTGACGACTACTTCCGCCACGGGTGCGCCTGGTCCGCCGAGATCGCTGGCGGTGCCATTCTGTGGCCGTCGCTGGTCAACGTCGGGCGGCTGGTCCAGCGAACCCACCACTACGCCGGGGACTGCTGGGCCGTCCGCTATAACGAGGATTGGAGCCACGACTACGGCACCGTCGCCGACGGTGACAACGGATTTCTGCGGGCCGTCAAGATGGCACTCGGGGAAAAGCACCACGAGATCGCCTATGTGAGTTCCGACGACGACTACACCCACGACGTGGTCGACCTGGCCCCGTGGCTCGAGTAGCCCGATGGTCGACCGGGCGACCTAAAAAAGCCGTCAGGCTCGGAGCGTCCCGCCCTCGTGGCGGGGGTCGGAAAATAGTCAAAGGCCCTTCTAGGGCATGAGAGGAGAAAAATCATGGAAATGAGAATTATGTGGGAAGCACTTGTCGAGAATTACTTTCACAAATGGACGGCCGACGGCGTCACCCCGAGCCATGCGAGCGAAGGTGCTGTCAGGGCGTGGCTGGATGACGAGGCCAGATGGACGGATGCCGACCGTCGCTTCCTCGGGGATCTTGGCGAGGACGACCTCGCCGAACTTTCTGCGGACATCGCCGAACGCGTCCGGGATGAACTCGGCGAAACCCTCGCCGAGGAAATGGAGCGGGCCAAGGCCTACCACGGCACGATGCAGTTCCTGTACAACCTGGCCGAAGAAACGAACAACGACGACATCTACGAGGCCTACCACCTCATGGCCAAAACGGAAGGCGACCTCTTCAGCCCGGCCGTCTACTACGACCCGGCGGTCGTAAGGCCTGAGGACGACCCGTCCGACCTGGAGCCGTGGGTCACCCGCATCGTGCCGTGGCACGACAGCGAAGGCAAGCACGCCACCGCCTACACCGACTGCCACGCCCTTCTGCTTGACCCGTACGGCTGCCTCTCGTGCTACACGGACGACGAGTACATGCCGGAGCGGATGCTGTGGTCGTTCGGCCCGGACGAGATCCCGGAACACCTCAAGCCGTTGTACAAGATGATGAAAGATGCAAAGGAGGCGTGCTGAGGTAAGCGATGGTCGACCGGGCGACCTAAAATAGCCGTTTGGCCCGGTGCGGGCCCGCCACCATGGCGGGTATCGGAAAATAGTTATAGGCCCCTTCTGGGGCGTGAAAGGAGAAAAATCATGAAGTATGGCGAAAAATACGAAAAAACGTACAGAGACTACAGCAAGCCAGGGTTCGAGTTTTCCACCAGGCCAGCCGTTTATAAGCGCGCGTCGTGGGGTCTCTACCACACCAACGACGAAGGCAACGGCCTGTTCTACGGCGATCCGTTCACCGTCATGGGCGACCACCAGTTCATCGGCACTTGTGACTTCACGGTGGCCGGATGCAAGACAGAGAAGGCCGCTATCGCGAAGATCAGAAACGCCGTCAAGGCGATGAGGGGGTGAGAACGTGTACAGACTGGTAATCAAAGAGAAAAGGACCGCCCTCGGTGCGCCGCTGGAAATGTCCCTTCTGCTCAAATCCACCACGAAGCGCGAGGCCGTCACCGAGGCCCTCGGGCAGATCCTGGCCCTCGACCGGGCGTCGTTCAACCACATTGAGACCGCTTTTGTCGGCACACTGGAAAGCTACACCGGCAGCATCGCCGACCCGGCGAACTACGGAAACGTCGTCTTCCTGGCAAAAGAAAGCAAACACTATTCGATGTCAGATATCTACTGGGAGGTGAGATAAAATGTTCGGATTTCTGAAACCACGCAAGCAAGCCAAAACACCGTATACGGCAACCCGCTATGAACTGTTCGCCGACATGCTCAAACAGCCGCACCTTCTGATCGCGGGCGCGACCGGGTCCGGCAAGTCCGTCATCGTCAACGATCTCATTTACACGGCCATGATCGACGGCCAGTCCCGGTTCGTTCTCATCGACCCGAAGCGGGTCGAGCTGGTCCGCTACAAGCGGATCTCGCAGACCATCCGCTACGCCAGCGAACCGGACGATATGATCAAAGCCCTTCACGAGGCCATGGCCATCGTCGAGGCCCGCTACCGGGCAATGGCAAAGGCCGGGGTCCGCAAGTCTTCTGACCGCCAGGTCTACGTCATCATCGATGAACTCGCGGATCTCATGACCACCAGCCGCAAAGAGGTACAGCCTCTTCTACAGCGATTGTGCCAGGTCGGCCGTGCTGCCGGGGTCCATGTCATAGCCTGTACGCAGTGCCCGCTTGCCACCGTCATCCCGACCCCGATCAAGGTCAACTTCGACGCCCGGATCGGCCTCCGTACGAGATGCCGCCAGGACAGCCGGAACATTCTTGACATGACAGGATGTGAGACCTTGCCGAGATACGGGCAGGCCTTCTACATGACCCCGGAAGGGACCGACAAGTGGAACATCCCGATGATCCCGGACGATAAACTCGATGAAGCTGTGGAGTATTGGTCGTAGGGGCCGCAGGCCCCTTCTGGCATGAAAGGAGATAAACCATGAGACCTATTGTTAAAAAAACTTACAGGAGCGCACAGATGCTCAAGAACATCATCAAGGCCAAGGGATACGACGAGACCGAAAGCTGGCGTATGGTGCAGCAGATCCTGGACAATGCCCCGGACGGCGAGGACATGAGGCGATACGCCAACATGATCATCACCAAGGCAGAATGGGAAGAGATGTACGCATAGTAAAAGAGGCCCCGCGAGGGGCCTTCTGTCATCACCGCCAGGGTATTCGCCCGTTGAGTGATTCGCCGATATGATAACACACCATGCCAGGGCCCGCCATGTGCGGGTCTTCTTTCGTTCCGCAATGCCCTTGTGCGGTCGATATCGTTCGATACAGCGAGTTTTGCCCGGTCATCGATAAATCTATCGTCGCCACGCCAAATCAGTTCTCACGAGTTCCCTGTCTGACAATTTACGGATAGAAAATGGAGGGCTGTTCTGCCCTCCATGCGTCACTCGTCGTCGTCGTCGTCCTCGAGCATATACGTCTGCCTGAGGGCCTCCACGTCGACACGCTCCCGGCCCTCGGCGATGACCACGTTCTCCACCTGGTCACGGTATCCGTAATGGTTCTTCGCCAGGAAGATCCCGCTGGCCGGATTTATCTGCCCCTGGACGAGGTACGTTTCCAGCTGCATCTCGAGGACCGCACAGGCCCTTCTGATGATCGCCGCCTTCTCTTCGTCGAGGCCATACGGCATATAGCCGTTTGCATTGCCGCCCCTGTTGATCTCGTACAGCCTCGTTCTGTTCGTGCCAAGGCAGAAGGCGATCCCGCTCAAGACAGGCCGGGTGTTGTTCGTCACACAGATGGAAAAGTAGTCTTCTATCCGCTTTTGGATCTCGTCGGTCGTCGCCGTTCTGAGATTGAACATCGGCAGCTTGAACAGTTCCTGTCTGACCATCTCAAGCCGGGCAGACTTGTCCGGCTCCAACATATCGCCGTTGTGGCCAGTTGTTAGGAACTGCCCTTCCCCGGTGCCGTTGTGGGTCATGTGTGCCTTCTTCCATTCCCGCTCGGCTTTGGCCCTGGCCTTCTCTTCGTCCGTCATCCGTGGACGGCCCCGCTTCTTCTGCACTGATGGGTCCTTCTTTGTCGTCAAAATACCACCTTCGTTTCTGCTAACCACTTCTGCGCTTTATAGTATCCGTAGGACACCTTCTGCGCCCTTGCTTCTGCCTCTATCTTCCCTATCGGGGAGATCCTTACCCTGCCGTGGTCGATGAGGATCTCCCCGTCCGGTCCGAGTGTCTCGGTTCTCGTCCTCAGCCTCGCCCTTCTGCCAGCCTCTTTCTCGCACCCTTTCGAGCAGTAAAACCCGAAGGCACCGCCCTTGGTGTCGAACTCTCTATAACAGATATCGCATACTCTTATCATGTATCCACCCTTCTCCCGTTTACAGATTCCACCCTCGATAAGATGCTTTCTGCGACGTCGGCAAAGTCTTCCCAGGAGTACTCGTTGGTCGTCTCCATCTCAGCCTCAAAGGCGAAATGTTCAGCAACGGCTTTAATCGCATCAATCCGTCTGATAAGGTCACACATCTAATCCCTCCATTTCTGCCCCGCAATGGCCGCAGTAGTTCGATATATACAACCACGGTGTCGGCCACCCGCACTCTGAGCAACACGCATCCCCTTCCGGGTGGTATTCCCACCTTCCATGCACAACTGGTCTGACCTCGGCTGATGGCATTTCATCAACTATCTTTGCCATGATGTCGATCGCATAGCTTGCCGAATACCACGTGTGCCGCTCGTCCTTAAAGTCTTTTAACAGCGCACGTATCACGGCAATCTTACTGACATATTCACCCATCGGTCTCCTCTCCTTCATCGTGCAAATAACTTGCAACTAACTTACAACCTTCATTGCAAGTCCATCTTCGCCCCGCAGTTCGGGCAGAATTTGGTTTCCCACATAGGATGTTGCCATTTGCACTCTGAACATCTTACGACAGCATACGTGCCGCCACTTGTGCTAACAAGCCGCTCATGTGTCCAATGCCCATGCCGTACAGGCGTAGCATCAACGGTCGGCGCATCCGCTATCTCTTTAGCGTCCACATATCCGTATGCACCCTCTTGCTGTGCGGCCAATATAAGCGCATCAGCGTCAATCAGTCTCATCGTCTGCGCCTCCTTTATCCATTCTTGCCCCGCAGTTTCTGCAATAGTGTTCACGACTGACATCCTGAACCATCACCCTGTCTTTGCAGAGGTTGCATACAAGCTCAGTTCCGCCGTAAATGTTTGACCGGCCAGTACGAATCCACTTCCCATGCCTGGCAGGCACTGCGTCGATGGTCGGGGCATTGATGACCATCCCGTATATTACGGTTA
>Ga0326513_10002973_pt1 | contig 12377 bp, 30 predicted proteins | sample 2_2465_0518_D_FD_203654 | JGI IMG/M metagenome (GOLD analysis project Ga0326513, IMG submission 203654) | Bovine rumen microbial communities from UC Davis, California, United States - 2_2465_0518 | ecosystem: Host-associated > Mammals > Digestive system > Stomach > Rumen | place: USA... | reverse complement strand
CAAAGGAAACGCTGACCCAACCCCATCAAACTCAAATTCTCGTGTCATCCACATGTGCAGAATAGTCTGAATATCATACAAATCGTCGTCGTTCCCAACAAGCATGACGACATTCTTATACTTCTTCAGACCGAGATTCTTAACCATCTCCCAGAACCACACAGGAACGCGCGAAGCTGTGTTATCGTCCATAAGCATATCGTCCATACGTCTCGCTAGAGCCACAAGCATCTCGAGAACGCTGCAAGGTTTCTCCATAAGCATGACCCAATCGTCTCCGGTCATCTCATAGTATTCCTTACGCAATTCCAACCCGTCATTGGCACGGCTTTCATCGAGTTCAAGACACCACACAAAGTCCGTATCATGCAGTTGAAACAGCAGCTCGCTATATCGCTCCATATCCGCATTCACAAGAAAGCATAACCACTCGAAATATCCATCAAACTCGCCCATCATCCACCTCCAATCAAGACAAAAGGACAGAGGGCGTGTAACCACTACCCTCTGTCCAAGTCTCGAATATAAATCGTACTAACGCTACCAGTTGTAGCGGTTCTTAGCTGAATGCTTACGAGCGTATCTGACGTAGGAATTGGCCGACGAATTAATCAGACGATTCCCAATATCCATCAGAATCTCGCCCAACCAACGCTTGAAATAATCAATCACTTGCCATACACCTCATTGCGAATGAATCGAGGAGCTCCGGTGCAGTCCGCGTTTCGAAGCGCAATCACGTAGCAATACTGGTCAGGACCATCAGAGAGCTCGAGGTTCTTAACCTGCTCGAGACGCTCTTCATTGGTGTTGCCAGGAACTCCGCTCATGCCTACAACCATGCCGTCAATAATATCATAGACGAACGGGTAAATCTCATACCCAATAGCATCGCCAGGTGCTGAGGTGTATCCGTGAGACCATCCGAGCGACTTCTCCTCAACGTCAAACGCGCGACGAATATCGTTCACCCAAACGTCATGACCGGTTTCGCGACGAAGACTGAACGACCTAAACACCTGCTCGACCTCACTCGAGTTCAGCACGAAGCAGCGACCATTATGCCAACCCTCAGAAGAAGCATCGAACTTAATGATGAACGGGTCATTCTCCAGGACATCAAACATCTCGACAGGAATATAATCCTCAAGAACCAGCTCTGCGGCATCATCACTCTCGGAATCGCCAGAAACCTCAGGAAGCTTCTTAATGCGAACCTCCTTCTTCTCGACAGGAAGCGCCTTCGCCTCTTCAGCAATCTCAGGATTCTTGGCCAGCAGGTCGTTATACATCTCATTCATAGCCGTAAGAGCAGCAAGAGTCTGTGCGCCACGACGCTCGGAAATATAAAACGCACCCTGCATCAGACCAACACCTGCGAGGCCCACACTAACCGATGGAGCATAAAGCTTTACAAACTCGACGGCAGTCTCGGCGTAGACAATCGCCCTGTCCTTCTTCATCATCTTATCGGTGTACTCAAGGTCTCCATTTTCCTCGCTGAGGGCCTTAGCAGCCTCAATTTTGGCCATCTTCTGCTTATGACGGTCAAGTACCTCATCCGCGTGAAGCGTGGCCTTACAAGCCATCACAGCGCCTCCTACGGCCATCACGCCACCACCGACGCTCATCAGCTTCGGACCGTTCTTGACCATCCAACGACCGGTCTTATTAGCAAACTGAATAATAGGAGCAGGAATATTCATATTTTATTCACCTTTCTTTGCAAAATCAGCAATAAACTGAGAATTACGCTCACGAAGCAGGCTAGCAAATAGCTCAGGATACTTGTCGGCCAGCTCAATGAGAAGACCGTGACACATCCAACGAATATCAGGCTGCGCATCACGAGCAGTCCTCAAGTCGAGAACGTGATACCATTCCCTCAGATTGGCGGTCATCACAACCTCTGTCTTGAGGCACGTCGGGAGAACCGACCGAGCATTTTCAGGAGCAACCCCAAGGTCGAGAAGGTCGAAGTATGACTTCTCTGCCTGCTTGCAAGACTTCTCCCAAATATAATACTCCATCGAATCCTCGTAAATTCGGACAGGCTTGACTACGGTAATCTCAGAGCCAAATTTATCATTGGAGTAATTGCAATAACGTGTCGACTCCTGGCTAAAAGACGCAAGCCTATGCCGAACGAGCTCGTGACTGACGCCGCGGTCGCAAATGAATCGCACGGTGATGGACGAATGCTCAAGAACGCTATGGTGTCCATTCTTAAAGCACGAGGATATCAATCTCTTGTCCGACTCTGTACCACGACCCTCACTTTTATAGCACGTACGAGCACCTTCGGAAACGCGCCAGTAATCGGAAATAGGCGAGCAATGCAGAATCTCATGCGTTGGATACGGAAGAATCTTCATATTAGCTCCTCTTCAGAATCCAGGTGCCGTCTTTCCTAACACTAAACGTCAAAGTGCGATGGTTGCGGAGCAAGAGAACAATAGAACCAGCGGCATCAGCATCGCGACGACTAGTAAACTTAACAACCTGATTAGCCATATCAGGAAATTCCTTGAGAAATCGCTCGTATACCTTCTCAGGCGTCATTTTTACTCCTTAATAAGAACAGGCTTAGGAAGCTTGATGAAATATCCACCAAACGTGTTGACAATAATAGCCGAGCTGAGAGATGTCCATCCCCAGTTCTGGGCAGTATAGTCGATGCTCTGGCCAACAAGACCGTAGTAATCATCGACAGAGACCTTGCCATACGTATCGAGGTAGTCCACCATACGCTCGAGAACCGCGGATGCATCCTCATAGTTATCGAACACAATATCATTCAGACCGAAATTGGTCCTAGATACCGGCCGAGTCTCCTGAGGACGCTCAGTTCGAGTTTTCGTGGTCCTAGATACCGACGAATAATCGGTCTTTGACTTTACGAATGTAACGCCCCGCTCACGATAGAGACTAGAACTACTATTAGGAGAACTGGCGCCAAGAAACACCCTATCCGCACTGCCAACAATAACATCACGAATAGTGCGCTTAATAGTAGGAACAAGAATATCCCACACGATATAATCGCCAACATCACGAGCATCGTCAGCAATGAAGGTCTCCTTTAACTTAGAAAGAAAGGACGGCCTCTTAGTGACGACCGTCCCCTTCAGTTCAACTTTCTCAATGGCGGGCTTTTCCACCTTTTCGATCGAACCGCTGAGACTGGAAGTCTCGCGCGTGAGATTCGACTGCTTTACCTTAGGCATATCGGCTTCGGCCATTAGTCCTCCTTGAAGGTCTCATAAACGTCGGAAATATCATGGTAGTTGTATACGGTAGCCATGTAATGATGTTCGGATACCTGCTCGATGCCGAACCCCTTGGTATCAGTCCATCCGAATCGCAGAGCAACATCATAGAGCTTAGTCGGAAGCTTCTTACCAACCGTAGCGAAGGCCCAAGCGATGTCTGCATGGCCGTACTTCTCGACATAATCGAAAAGCTCCTCTACGAAATGCTTGGCCTCCTCCTCGGTATCAAAGCTGAACGGATGGTCAATGCCAACGACGTTGTCGATAAACTTCTTCTCAACCTCAACAGAAGCATCGGCATCGGGAATATCAATTCCCTTGTACGTATCCTTAGTCTGGATACGCTCGTCCTCCTCCGGCTTAAACCAATCTGAAATATCAGGCGCCTCTCGACCATTAACCTTATCCGCGACGAAATTCCAGCACTCTGCATATGCGTCAATGATGGTCTCGGCAGTTCCCTCACTCAGAAGAGAGACGAGAGTGGCCATGGGGACGATACCGCTAAAGCAAACAGCACGCATCGCACGAGACTTAAATATCGTCTTAACCCACGGAACGGACATGCACTCGAGCGTCAGACCCGCACCAGCGCCAGACACAAAACCAATAGCGCCACGAACCTTCTGGTAGTTTTCGGACGTGGTATCAATCTTCTTAAGCTGCATGATAAACCCTTCTCTAGAATATAAAAAGAAAAAGAGAGGCCGCGTGTTGCGACCTCTCAGTCGAGACTTACTTCTCCTCAGCTTCCTCAGATGCCTGCATCTGGTTGAGCTTCGTCTGAATCGCAAGCTGCTTGTTAGCAAGCTTTTCGTTCTTCTTAGTAAGACGCTTAATCTTCACCTCGTTGGCCTTAGCCTTGATGGAAGGCCCGAACTTCTTGTACGCCGCACCAGCTGCAACTCCAAAAATAGTTGCGCCAATGCCAGCGGCAATCTTCAGGGCCTTACCGTCTCCAGCCTCTTCCTGCTCAGTGACGAAATCGTCGTAAGAAACGTTCTGCTCGTCAACAATAGCCTCGTTCATGATGTTCTCATCCATTGCAAATCCTTTCTTTGTTTGCTGAAGACCCGTATGGTCTCCATTAAGGGGTGTGTAAAATCTACACCTGCCACGGCATGTCCCAAATCTCCTGCATAATATCAATGCCGAGATTGTCCGCCATGCCGGCAAGGCTCATGAGGGTGGATATCAGCTGCGATGCGGCCTGTGCCTTCTCCTGTCCCATCACTTCATAGGTTGCGGGGTCGCTCGTATCGAGATTCGTATCCATCCAATCATGCACAGCAGCATGCCTTAGGAAGGAATTGAACGACACAGATGCCTGCCTACCCAGTTCCTCATTCCACCCTTCGAAAAGCGGAAGTTCTAGTGGCATCACCAGAGTCTTCCCGTCGTTGTCCACACGAGTCTCGTAGCTCATGCGACCTCCTAGAACATGTCCATATAGTTGGCAATCGGCATATTGGTCGGCGAGAATATCAGATACGGCAGTCCGGTCTTCGGGTCTACATCGCTTGTAATCTCAATTCGCATCAGACCGTTAGAATGCACCGCGTATCCCAAATTCTCTGCAGACTTTGGAATAACAATTTCTCGACAATCCTGCCAAAGAATCTCGAGAAATTCTCCATACGAGGCATACGTCTCTTGGTTTACTCGCTCATTGAAGTCGTTTACCGCCTTACGAATCCAATCCGGGTCTGCCCAGAACTTCCTACCAGTCAAATATCCCTCGCAGCACAGGACCTTGCCACGACCGGTATCGTAAATATCATCGTCATTGGCGACGAATTCGGCACCCCTATCTAGATTCACCTCGTCGTCAATCTTCTTAAGAGCCTTCTCGCCCATCAGCTCTTCGATTTTGTCTCGGTGTTCGTTGAGAGCCGTTTCAGCGACTGTACAGGCAGCGGCAAGTCCAGCAATTTGCTTGTGGTTAATGTAGTTCGCACCCACCGCTGCTCCGATGGTAGCCACACCAGTGACGACCGGTACTGCGTACTTCTTTGCTGCATTAAACTTCAGAACCTTCTGCGTGTCGGGATTTGCCTGCTCATAACCATTAATTCGCAGGTATTCCTCGGCCGCTAGAGTTGACTTATGCGTCTCGATTGCTGTAATAACCACTCCGCATGCGGTGAATCCAGTAAGAATATCCGCAGAATGCTTAACCAAGAACGCCTTGCTGACCTTATACATCTTGCCAAACGGAATCTTCTTCATTGTGTGTCCTTTCTCTACCTAAGAAACATAAACCAGAATGCCATCGGGACGAACGTCGCAATGTCAAACAAAATGAACCATCCAAGAATCTTAGACGTCATCTCCGTTCCTTTACGTAGTGTATCCCAATCCGTCTTCCCGAAATGGTCATTCGTAACAATCATGCACATCAGGTTAATAATCCACCAGAATACGGTGAGAATGTAAGCAAATATAATAATTCGAACACCAATAGGCATGTAGAATCCTTTCTCTCAAAGAAAAAGACAGGCCCTGCGTAAAACCAGCACAGGGCCTTCTAATGGAACCTACAAGACCGTAATGACTCCGGCCTTGATGAGCTCCGCAGCAACAGCCTTGCCGACCATCACGGCGAAGGCTTTGTACATTATGTAGGAGATCCCGATGCAAACACCGAGATATCCAATCCAAAATGCCCAAGCCTTAGCCTCGTCCGACAGATTGTTAAAAACGTCACTCATCTTGTTTCCTTTCTAATCCAACGGAATCTTGTATCCGTTCCATTAAGAGGTGTGTAAAAACTGACTAGTCCTGTCGCTTGACCTCCAGAACCGAATACCGAATATCCACCCCGGCAAATTCGAGAGCTTGATTAGCCATTTTCAGGGCCTGACGAGCTTTGTCCTCGTCAACAAACCACGCGGCAACCTTCGGCTTGCCAACCGCGAGAATATAAAGATTCTCAACCATGGTCTTCTGATGAACCGGCTCGTTGGTGGCCTGAAGAATCTGGGTGTTATCGTAAGTGGCCACGAAAGTCTCCTTCTCTTCTTGCTTCTTTGGGCATGCGTACCGGTCGTGAATGGAATCTTTCCACTTCTCCCACTCGGAAATAGCTTGCTTAGAGTCGGAAGCGTTGAAGTGCTTGGTCTTCATCTTTCCACCCTTAGTAAGGCAAGTTCCTACAAAGTGAGACGGACCCGTAGCCTTAAGCGTGCCATTCTTCTTGTCCCCCGCGATGATGGTATCCATGCTGCGAATATCCTTTCCGTACATTTCATTGCGAACTCTGTAAACGCTGTGATACGATAATCCGGTTTTCTTTGCTATTTCACCCGGACGTAGATTTTTCTCTAGCATTTCGCAAATTCGGAGCTTGTCATCATCGGTCAGCGGTACACCTTTTGCCATCGCAAATCCTTTCTCTTTTTGCCAGCAAAAGAAAGGGCCGGCGTAAAGCCAGCCCAATCTGTTTAGCGGTGCGTGTACTGCTTGTAGGCGAAATTATCATAGTACCAGTTGCGCACTCGCACTATGTCGTCGTGGATAACCTCCTTAATCGGTCGGCGCTGGATACCGGCCTTGGCTTCCTCTACGCGAAGAGCCTTAAAGCCCAATATCAAGCCTCCGACAATACCAATAGTTTGTCCTACGTTGACATAGTACGACGTGTGTCCGCTGAAACCCTTCATTTCGTTCCTTTCTTTTGTGCCAACACGTCCATTAAGAGGAGTGTAAAATATCAACCGACCCAAACCTCGTTCTCGAGTTTCCATTTCCCGCCTTCGGAAATAATTAGGTGAATATCCGTGTACTTCACTTCGTCGTTTTCCAGTCTTTCGTGTGACTTTTCAAACACGACATCCGCTTCCAAACCGTATGAAAAATCGTATTCAAACCTTTCGAGTTCCTTATCAAGCAAACCAGATTCCGTCAGTGCCTTAACGATGTCATTCCCGGTCAATGGCCTAAATGCTCGGTGTTCGGTCATAGCAAACATCCTTTCTCTCAAAGAAAAAGAGGAGCCACGTGTTTCCACGCAGCCCCTCTAATTGCAAGATGGTGCTTTACCCAAGGACAAGGGCTTGGACGTTCGCCTCCTTAATTCCGAGCTTCTTCGCAATGTAAGGCCAACCGAATCCGCTTTGGCGCAGCTTATATGCGCGACGACGAAGAACGGCGGTCTTTGCGATGCGACTATTCGCAACAATCTTGGCCATGTCGGCCCCTTTCCGTTATAGCAGCACCATTACTGCCATTAAGAGGAGTGTAAAAACAACCCTTGAAGCGTTTTGTATAACTCCACAAACTATTCTGGTTCTGCTTCAATCGTTAAGGCTTTATCGGTTCCTGTTACGTTGCAATCCATCTTTATAAAATACTTGTCTGTTTCAGGATTCCACCAAATAAGAAAACGGTCGCTTCCGTCAACCTTAATCATCGCCTAGTCCTTCGATACTTTCCTCATCCATCCGGACCTTTCCGCCACCCATCTTAAAACGAAGCTGAGCCTTCTTGAAATCTTCCGCAACGTTCTTCTGATACTCTTGAAGCCTTTCGGTAGTGTTGTCTCCACCTTCGTTTAGAATGTCAAAAATATCATGGATTGCCGTAATCTGTCCGCCAAACTTTGCAAGCTCAAAAAATTCATCGAGGGTTACTGGTGTTGCCATTGTTAATCATCTCCGCCATTCGCTGAATCTCAATAAACATTCCCCAAATAAAAACCGCGCTTGCGCCAACATAAACGCCGCAAAGAAACTTCTTCATTAGCCGTCCACGCTCCAATTCTCATCAAACATTTCGTCACATTCGCTAAGCCACTCATCAAAAATATCATTAGGCATATCGTCAGTGCTATACTCGCCATCACTAGTTTCAGAACCGGCATTAGGCTCAGGCCATCCGTTTGCGTTCCAATTAATGCTTCCGTCCTCGTAACAGATAATATCATTCTTAGACATAATTGTTCTCCCTCATATAATCATATAGATCATGCGCTACAAGCGCCTTCACAAGTTCTGGATTTGACTCAACAAACTCGGTCGGATAGTCACGAAGGAATCCTTGGGAGAATATCGCAACCACTTGAGTCCTATCACCATTGGGATCAAAGTCAAACGAGCAACCTTCCATAAACTTTTCGAAATCTGCCATCAAATATCCTTTCTACAATGGGTAATTATACCTTTTGACCCAAAACCACCCCTTAAACGGGCTCTCAGCGCCTCGTTTACCTGCGGTTTTACAACAGGGCATGTTTTCGAGCTTCTCGCATGAATTCTACGTATCTAACACCAATTTGCGGGTATGTGAGCAACTCTTCATCTGTCAATCTCTTCCAAGCATACTCTATGTTATTCCGTTTTAGTATTTTGTAGAAGGTTATAAGGGTTTTTGGGTCCCACCCAAAGTCTTCCGCCGCATAGATAAACTCTCGATGATGGTCTCGAAGGTGATGTTCGATTCGTAAATTCTCAAGTCCCTTTCTATACAGACTTTGAGCTCTCTGCGAACTAACTCCCAGGTCTTTAGATATCTCGTCAAAAGTAAATCCTCGCTTGCGAAGCCGAATCGCCTCTAGTTGCCTTTCGTTTACAAAATGGTCCACGCCTCTCCTCCTCAAAAGAAAAAGAGGCCACGTGCACTGTGACCTCTCTTTGGAGCAATTAGCTTAGAATATCTTTGATTGTGTCTCTCAAGATAAACAATGGGAGACATATTAGCGCTAGTAGCCCCAGTAGTCCAAACCAATTGTGCTCTCTCATAAAACTCCTCTCAACATCAGAGCCTTATTGCTCCATTAAGGGGAGTGTAAAATTTATTCCTCAGCGCTGCTCCAACTGCGAAGGTAAATATCATCAGCTTCGGTCCACTTGCCAGTATCGTCAGGGCTCACGCATGCCTGATACTTTGAGAAGTCGTCAACCATCCCTTGCCACTTGCGACGAATTTGCTTATCCTTTGCCTCAAGTGCCTCCTCGATAGCTAGCAGCTGAGCATGGTAACTAATAAGCTCTTCCTTCTTACCTTCGAGATAGCTATTTCGCCAAACGCAATAAGAATATCGACCAGCGACAAAACCAGCAAATACTAGCAGAATAGACTTAATCATGAACATGTCCCTCCAGAGTAATATCATAGAATTGATTCGCGCGATAGCGTCCGTCGTATGTATGCATGATATCCATAATTGTTTGAACCGTTGGATTCTTTATGGTGATGCCAATCTCTTCCTTTCGGTCCCCCTTGCTCTCTGCAACAATTTCTATAGCGTTTTCTCCTGCATCATAAGTATAGCTAACCATTTTGTACATTTGTTCCACCTCCACTCCCAGCTCGGCCTCGATCCTTTCCTTTTCACGCCCGTGCTTGTATCCCTTCTGATATGACGCGAAGTTCTCAACGCTGTAGCCAGCCCAGAACCCGCCTACAATCCCAATAACTCCTCCGAGTGCAAAAGTTATCTCGGCGATTGGAAGGTTCAGCCAGTCCATGTTAATTACTCCACTCCCAGCTCTCGTGCGCGGTCGGCTATCTCCATGAACTGCTCGAACGTTTCATCCTCCTCAATTCCAAAACACTCAAGAAGTTCTTCTATTTTTGTCTTCAATTCTTTAGCGGCATAACGTACCATATTACGCTCTCCGTCTATATAGTCAGCGCTGAATTGGTCGTGCTCGTCTCCCTCAATGGCATCGCGTAGAATCTCTGCACAGTTGTATAGCTCAGCTGCTTGACGCAACAGCATGAGTTCGGCAATTTCCGTATTACCCATCAATTCACATCCACTCCCAGTTCATGCATGTCCCCAGCGTCAACACCACAAGCTTTTGCGAAGGAGTACAGATAGTCGATGAACCTCCGCATCTTGGCTAATTCCTCGTTGTCCTCTGCAAGCATCTCCCGCAGCTTGCCGTTCTCGGCAAGTGCTTCTTGCAGGTCTGCGACGTTCTTGCAGGCGGGGCAATGTTCAAGTTCGTAATTTATGGAACCATCCCTGTACCCAGCCTCATAATCATAGGCATGCTTCTTGCTCATCACTCCACCTCCGCTTACAGCTCGTTTGCGCGGTCGGCTATCTCCATGATCTCCACGAACTTCCTTCTTAGCTTGAAGTTTCTGATATCGAGACGATCAATGGTGTCGGCGGCCTCCATCATCAGCGTAGCCGCCTGAGGCATTTCCAGACCAACACTCTCTGCCATGGACCGCAGGTCGTCCGGCAATGTCATTCGTCTACTCTCTTGGTCGGTACCCATAGCAACCCCTTTCTTTTGAAAGAAAAAGAGGCCACGTGTGTGACCTCTCTTCGGACCTTAATCGAAAAGTTTGTCCTTGAATTTGTTGTAGATTCGCCACATGATCCACAGCAGTACAATTGTACCTAGAGTGGAGCCCAGCAGGAAGCCTGCAACTTCTATACTAACACGAAGCACAAGCAGTCCTACGTAGACCCCCATCAAGGCAAATCCTATTGCGATGGTCCATGCGAACGCCTTCTCAAACAGATTCATAAAACCTCCTTTGTCGGTTATTAATCCATTAAGGAGAGTGTAAAATATCATGAAGAAGAAAAGAGGAGTACGTGACTCCTCAACCGTCTAGCGACGGTAACCGGCCTCAAAGACCTGCTCGTAAAGCCCAGCAGTTTCGCTGAGCTCGTTGAGCTCGTCCTTGTGGCAGATACCACGCTCGACGATTTCGCAATCATCGTACTCCTCGTCCCACAATACAATCTCGTAATAGCAAGAATCTCCAATCGCCAAGTCGTAATCGGCCCTTACTTCCGTAGCACCGATTCCGCGCTGGTAATCCCACTCAGGGCTGAAACCCTTTGCGGCAAAACCCGCGACGAAAGCAGCCACGACGGCCAGAGCAACCATAAACTTCTTCATGATAAATCCTTTCGTTTACGAAGACCTTATTGTCTTCATTAAACGGTGTGTAAAAAATAATGAAGAGCGTTAAAGGATTCGAACCTTTATCTCGTAATGCGCGTGTTTCCAATTACACCAATTCTCTTCGTTAAATAGTGTGTAAAAAATAAAAGAATGTCCACGACTCGAACGTGGTCTCCAGGGTGGTTTTCAACCTCTGCACCTTTTCTCTCGCTAGTCGAAGTGTTCCTGCTTCACTAGTATGCTTTCGCATGGGGTCCCGACGTAGACTTGTCTACGATTGGGGCTGGTCCCGAGCCTTGTGACCGGCTTGCCAGAATTACGATTTCTGGTTTAGCTCCATTCCATTAAATAATGTGTAAAAATAATGAGATGTTTACGTATTCCGTCATCTCAACGGCGATTGATTCCAATTGTATACGCATAGTGTCATGCCTCCAGTTGGTTAATGCGATTTTCTAGACCAACCTTCTTAATCCTTTCCATTAAGCGGTGTGTAAAAAGAAAGGGCCTGTAAAAGCGCCCAGTCTATTAGTCTTCGTAGCTCGCAATGAACGCAGCATCAACAGCGATGCTAACGAACATGACGGCCATGAATCCAATAACCCACACCATTGTAGTTCCTTTCTTTTGTATTATACCTTCCATTAAATAGTGTGTAAAATATAAAACGCAAAGGGCGTGTTGCCCTATGCGCTTGACTCTTAACGCCTGAAATGTTTGCCTGCTTCTGGTTCCATCAACCATGCAATGTATTCTGCCCATGCCTCAGCGTTTGCTCGAGACTCTTGCTCGAGCTCCCACGCTGCTAGCACGCACGGAACAACAATCACAACGGCTGTAAGGATATTGTAAAACATGGTAAATCCTTTCTTTTGTTATTACTGTCCATTAAATAATGTGTAAAAAGAAAGGGCCTGTAAAGCGCCCCGTCTTTTTCTTAGTCTTTAATGCATAGCGCAATAACAGCAAGAACCGCAAAGACTAGGAATAAGGTTACTGTCTTTGCACAAACGCCCCAGGCGTAATAGTCTAGAAGCATTAGTCCAAAGGCAAACCCTGATACCCAGCTCATCAGCTTACTAATCATAGCAACTCCTTTCTTTTTACTAAGTCCATTAAAAGGAGTGTAAAACAAACAAACAAAAAAAAAAAAAGAGGACATGTAGAATTTCTTCCACACGTCCCCTTTTAGGCAATTCCCTTAGAAATCTCTACTCACGACGCCGCAGCC
>Ga0326513_10002972_pt1 | contig 12380 bp, 20 predicted proteins | sample 2_2465_0518_D_FD_203654 | JGI IMG/M metagenome (GOLD analysis project Ga0326513, IMG submission 203654) | Bovine rumen microbial communities from UC Davis, California, United States - 2_2465_0518 | ecosystem: Host-associated > Mammals > Digestive system > Stomach > Rumen | place: USA... | reverse complement strand
GAGCTTCGCGATGTTAAGACGGTGCTGGATCGTGCTCCTTGAGAGCCCGGTTTTCTCGACGAGCTCTTCGACCTTGATGCCATAGTCCTGAATACACATCTGCATCCCGTAGGCTTCCTCCACCGGAGTTAAGTCCTTGCGTTGCATATTCTCGGTCAGCATGATCTGGGCTATGTCCTTGTCGGTGAGGTCTGTCCTGATGACGCAAGGCGCTGATTCTATCCCGGCTTTTCTCGCTGCCAGAAGGCGGCGGTTTCCGCCGATCACGAGGTAATGTCCTTCCTGGGCATCATCCGGGACAACGAGAAGGTTCTGAAGTATCCCTTTCTCCCTGATAGACTGCGCCAGCTCGTCTATGTCTTTGTATTCCTTCCGGGGGTTCAGTGGGTGCTGCCTCAGAAGGCTGATCTTAATCTCCTGTATCATTCTCTCTCCTTTCGCTCAAGAAGCCTTCTGACGGCTTCCGAGTCTGTCTTTTCGTCGATCACTTCAAACTGGTTGCCCGCAAGGTTGCAGTTGATTTCCTGCCACTCCTCCTTGTGGGCTATGTCAGCCCCTTTTGATGTCTTCCAGCCGGTATCCGCCCATTTCTTGAGGGTGTAGAGGCACGTAGTCACATAGGGGCATGTAGAGTGGATCACGATCCTGCTCCCCTTGTAGGGGTCGATGTGATGCTCGTCGCCCGCTATGATGTCGTGAAGGGCCTTGACGCTTGCCCCTGCATTGTTCGCGTTCACCTTGTCCCTGTGTGGGATCCATACTTCCCCCTTCGGGGTTTCAGCGGACAGGGCGGCGTAGATCATGCCGTCCTTGGGCTTTATCGTGCGGACATCTGTGTAGAAATAAACATGTATTACCATTTCACAATTCCTCTTAATATCTCTATGAGGGACTTATGCGGCTTTCGGCGGGGCTTCTCCCTTTTCGGCGTTGATCTGCACGGCTCTCCGTTTTGGGGCACGCCTCCGCTAATGGGCTTTATGCGCCTTTCCTTCCACCTGATGTATGGCATCCCTGTAACGGGGTTTTCGCCTCGCCTTACGGAGTCCGGGATAATGGCGTATCCTTTCGTGGGCTTCGGTCCTTCCGTCATGAGCTTTGCGAACTGCCGCCGGGTAAGGGGTGTCTTCTCCGGCTCTGGCCGGATGAGGTTCCGTGAGGACCGGATCCGAAGGACTGCCCTCCTGTCCTCGATGGTGCCGGGGAGATGATATTGGTCGTCGTCCTTTTCGGCTTCTTTCGTGATATAGTCAGCAAGCTGCTCACGGTCGGGGTTGTCGTCCAGAGCCTCAACATTCGCCCTGCTTGCCTCGGGGGAGATCGACGCCCAGGTATCGGTGATCAGGGAAAGTCCGTCTCCTTTGGAGGCGTTGCAGATCAGATGGACATGGATCCCGCCGAGCTTTCCGACTTCAATCCTGGCTATCCACTTGAAGGTCTGCTCGTTCTTCTTGTAAGCGATCCGCATCTTTCTGCAGAACTCCGAGAGGTCCTTTGATACCTCTCGCACGCTCTTTCGGGTGCCCTTCCTGTACTTCAGACAGATCCACGGATCCCCTTTCTTGAAATTCGCCTCGATGAGGAGTCTTACTGCTTTTCTCCTCTTCGCCCGATTCCATCGCTCGATCTCCTCCGGAGTCGCCTTCTTTGTCCTGCCTCTTCCGGTCCGCTTTCCTGCGTACCCCGCCTCAGCTTCCCGGATATCTCCAAGGACATACTGCTTCAGTGAAAATGCCATTTGCCGTTCCTAACTCTACTGTGACTAATAGTGTTGAAATCAGGGCTTGCCCCCTTGACATCAACACAACATCTTGTGTTTGGCGGGAGTATGTGCTACAATGCTTATTGTTGATAAGCAAAGGGTCATCGACACCCCCTTTGAAAGAGAAGCTTCCGGGCTTCTCTTTTTTGTTTTTGCGTGGTTTTAGGATTCCCTTCCGGGAGGTGGCCGTTTGTGGTTCATCCTCACATTCCTCCTTTGATGATCCAGTAGCAGCTTGTTGTGTTCTGCGAAGCGACGCACTTGTCGTATTCCCTGCCGCAATGCTCTCGACAGTATTGGCGCCCCTTTATCTCCTCGACCTTCTTCTGGAACTCGTACCCTTGTGGGCAGAATATCCGAACGCCTCTCTCTTCTGGTTGCACCGGTGCAACGTCAACTTGAGAAGTAGACGTTGCCGTATCTGAAGCACGGGTTTCCAAACCCATGAAAGTGATCTGTTCTAAAATATTTGATGTCATAATCGACTCTCTTTCCCGTTAGCTCCGCCATCACTGCATCTATCGTTTCCTGATACACGGGTTCCTTCCAGATCGCCCCCGTGCTTATCACCGTGTACTGTCCGGGTGCCAGGATGCAGTCGGTGATTGATACGCCCTGCTTTTCGGCCAAATTCAGGATCGCGTCTGTTATGAGACGCATCCCTTCGTATCCGAGGGTGTAGCCCTCTGCCTGTACCGTCCGGTAAAGAAGATCCAGCTCGTCATGGTCGGGCTGGGCTTCCCAGTAATCCTCTTCGGGTTCACCTGCTGCCGGTGCGACTTCTTCCGGCGCTTCACCTGCTGCCGGTGTTTCCCCTGTGCTTTCAATCGGCGCGGCCTCTTCCGGTGCCGGATCGGTCACGGTCACAATCTCGGGATCCTGCTCCGTGACTTCGACTTCGGCCTCCTGCCACTTGACCATCGGGAGCTTTGCCGCCCCTGCCGTGAGCTGTGGCGCAATGTCCGGTAGAGGGAGAGGCTTTGTGAAGGCTACGAGAAAGACAGCAAAAGCGACTATCAGCCCCACTTGTAAGCATTTGCGGCGTATACGATCCATGCCCCACCTCCCGCTATCATCAGAATCGGTAAAATGACCGGCGTGCTCTCTATACTTGCTATCCCAAGCGTTACAAGCACCACGGACACGCCTGTGAGTATCTTTTCAAGCAGTTTCATCCTATATCCTCCTTGTAATTCTCTGGCAGCGGCATCCAGGCATTTACGACAAACCCGTAGCTTGCGAGTGTCCTTTCTTCGTCGCTGCCATGGAATGCGCCGTCTCCGTTTTCGTCAACGACATACATTCCGATTGTCGGGAGACTCCAATTTTCGAAGGATATGAGAATGTAATCGCTGCAGCCGTCTTCATCCACGTCCGGCAGCTTCTCGTCGATCGGGATCCAGCCGACGTTTTTTGTCTTCTTGTTTTTCATCTATGCCTCTTCTATCTTTCTCCTTGAAATAAGCTCAGCTACCACATCGGGGATGAAATAATACTTCCCGTCCACGCATTCCAGCCCTGATAAAAAGGCTCTCTTTGCATGGTTGACGGTCTTGATTCCCATTACCTCCGCAAACTGCGCAGCCGTGATGAAGGCCTGTGTCTCTCCGGCCTTCGCGAGCGCCCGGCGGATATCCTGCCTTGTCATGGCAGCCAGTCCTTATCAACCTGGACAAACTTCATTCCCCTGCTCAGCGCCTCTTCCACTTCGACAGAGGTTCCGCTTGATCCACACCAGCCGGGGATGACGGCTATTCCTTGACACTTTTTCATGAATTTCAGGCATATGGCGACGAGGATATCGTGCGCCTGTTCTTCCGTGGCATCGCTCCTCGAAAGCATTTCTGATATTTCAAACAGTTCGCTTGCCGGATTAAAAATCTCCGCGTTGGGATACTTCTTATGCAGTACTTCCGCCACCGTCCAGAATTTTTCTAAATAATTGGGATCTCCGGTGATTTTTCCGGATAGATAGATTGAATAGATTGGTTCTTCTGTGTTGATAAGCTGGCTCACGGTCTCCTCCTTTACTCGCCGTATCCTTCGAATATCTCTTCAAGGGACATCTTGGGAAACAGGTGGATCTGCAGACTCTTCATTTCCTTGATGTTGAACTGCGTTCGCCGCTTGACCTTGTTGTTCATGGACTTCTTGCTTATTCCGATTACTTTGGCGGCGGTCTCTTCGCTTATGCCGTTCTCATAAAGCAATACTTCAAGCCTCGTTCTTGATGGCGCTGTCTGATCCATTTTCTGACGCCTCCTTTCTCTTTCTCGTCTTTAGGTAGATTTAATATTCTTCCTGTCAAGGAAGAATATTTCTTGATGCACGTAGTGTATCAAGAAATTCACCGCCCTCGGTGAACTGTTGAGAATAATACACCGTTCTCGGTATCGTGTCAATACTTTTTACCTTTCTCGGTAAATTTTTTCTTGTATTTTGTTTTATAGGGCATAAAATGGAGATGTGGAGATGCAATTGGAAAGGCGGTGCAATATGAAAATGATAAATAAGATTGAACTCTTGATGCACGAAGCTGGGCTCAACAGAAGGCAGCTTTCTATAAAAGCCGGGATCCCTTACAGCACGGTTGATAACTGGTTCAAGGTAGACTGTGAAAAAATGCAGCTTCCCACCTTCCGCGCTCTCTGTGACTTCTTTGGAGTCACGATGGACTCAATGGCGTGGGATGATCAGGATATTGTTTACAGAAAAGATGTTAAAATGCCCGAAATCTCCCCGAGCGAGAGGGATATGATTCACACCTTTAGGTATCTGGAGGAGGACGCGAAAGACCGGATAATAAACTCTCTTAATTATGAGAGAGTGCAGGAAAAGGAAAGAAAAAAAGTTGTTGAAGCTTCTTGATTGAGGTTTCGGAGATTGGGCCAGCATGAAAAAATTTAATTTCAAAAAGACCTTTACCTTTGACGGGAAGCGCTACGTCGCCTACGGAGACACGGAGAAGGATGCTATCATCAAGATGCTGGAAAAGAAGAGGGCGCTTGAAGAGGGAAAGGTGACTGTCGGAGGATCCATGACGGTGGCGCAATGGACGGAGATAGCGCTTTCAACCTACAAGCCGAACGTCTCCCCTGGCGTGATGAAGGATATGAGGACCCGGATCAATAAACATATCCTCTCCGCGATCGGTGACAGACCGCTGAAGTCTGTCAAGCCTCTTGACTGCCAGATGATCATGAACGGCTCTTCCGGGATGTCCTTCTCTCATATTCAGAAGCTCTCGCAGGAGCTTTCTTTTATCTTCTCGACAGCTGTTCGAAATAAGCTGATCCTTGAAAACCCTGCCGCCTATCTGGTCAAGCCGAAGGCGCAAAAAGGAAAGAGGCAGTCCCTTTCCGACGAGGAAAGAACCGCCTTCCTTGCTGCCTGCGGAGGGACTGACCGCTTTAGGGTATTCCAGCTTATGTACTACTGCGGATGCCGCCCCGGAGAGGCTATTGAGTGTGTGGGAAGGGACGTATCTGTGGATGACGATGTAGCGCTGCTTCATATCAGGGGAACAAAAACAGTCAATTCAGATCGGGTTGTTCCGATACCGGAAGAACTCTTCGGCCTTATCCGGGACAAGGCTCCTGACGCTCCGCTTGCGCCGAACGATAGAGGAAACCGCCACTCAGAGAGCAGCTACGACCGGGCCATGTCTTCTTTAAGGCGTGAAATGAATATCAGGATGGGGTGTAAGATGTACCGCAATCAGCTGATCCCTCCTTTCCCGCTCCGCGAATCCTTCGTGCCCTATGATCTCCGGCATACATACTGTACTGATCTCGCGGCGAAGGGGGTTGATATCCGCATAGCACAGAGACTGATGGGGCACGCTTCGATCAGCATCACGGCCGATATTTACACGCATATCGAGAAGCAGAGGATCATTGATGAGGCTGTAAAGATTCTGGGGAAAAGATGAATCAAGTACTCGGGGGATTGGAGCAAGGGTGTCACACCGGGTGTCACACTTTGATGTGCATTTTTTAATATTTTTTAAGGTTTTTTACATTCTTGAGAAAAATAAAAACCTCGGAAAGCATTTATTTTCCGGGGTTTTCGCACCCGTGCGTGAGAAGATTCGAACTCCCGACACCTTGGTCCGTAGCCACGGACTGTTTGCAGTATTTTCAAGGCTTTCGAGGGAAGGTAACACATCAGGTGACACACCAAGTAAAAAAGTGCGGCCCCGCTGCCGGTATCGTTCCAGCAACAGGGCCGCATGAAAGGAGAATAAGAGGGACTCCTCGCGGCAGGGCGGCAGTAGAGCCCTGCCGCGTGAATCATCATCTCAATCCATAGAATCTTATTCCCTCGCCCGTCCATCCGACGGAGGCGAGGTTGTAGTATTCCTGAAGGTTCGCCGCAAAAAGATGATCGCCGGTGCCCGGGTTGTAGATCCTATAGATCGGCACAATAGGAAGGTCTGTTGGTGCGCATGAATAGAAGGCTATGCCTTCCTCTTTCCAACCGCTCTCAACAAGGACCTTCTTTTCGTTTTCAAGAGCGTACATGTGCCATCCAGCCGAATTGATGAGCCTATATACCGGTGCCCCGCTCTCCTTCGGAGCGATCCAGGCAGAACCTTCAAAAGACCACCCCGCATCTATGAGCGCATTGCCTTCACCGGAAGATCCAGTATAGAAGTGCTCGCCCGTAGTGGGATTGTAGAGCCGATAGACGTGATTCCCGTCAGCGGGTTCCTCATCCGGTATATGCTCCGGTATCGGCGCTGGTGCTACTTCCTCGAAAATCGGCCTGCCATAGCCCCTCACATAGCTTGCGCCGACACGGAGTGTCCTCCGCCTTACCGCGTCATTGTTATTTCCCTCGATGACAGTGATATTCGTACCATCGCAAATCTCGACAATCCCCACGTGATCGGCGCGACCATCGCCCTGCCAGTCGTAGAATATGTATTCTGCCTTTTCCGGAACGTAAGCGTTACCGCTTACATATCTGCCCTGCTTCTTGAAGAGACTTATCATCTCTTCGCAGCCGCATTCGAGGGGTGTGGTCGAGGCGCCGCCAGCTTCTATCGCCGCTGATGATGCAAAGGTGGCACACCATGCGTCAGAGTATGTCACCCTATACCCCCGGGGGCGATTTCCTGCGGTGTCAAAAAAATCGTTGTAAATATCGATGATGAACTTATGATCCGGCTCGTGTACTCCGAGCCAGCTGCGAGAAATGTCTAAGAGTCCGTCTCTGGTCATTCTAAACCTCCTTCTCCATATCCCTGAAAGAAACATCGTCATCTTTGCCCTTCTTGCTGTAATTCACTGAAGATATCCCTATGAGTGCCCCGATCAGGGTTGCTACTGCCGCTATGGTGCCGGTCACGACTTCCACTCCGGGGATCTTATAGAGGGTGAAGATCGTTGTCAAAAAAGCGATGATGGCGGGTGATGCGATGATGCAGAGCCACTTCAACACATCGTAGAGTTTGTCAGGTAATTTCATTTTGTACCTCCTTAAAGAAAATCATGCTCCTCCAGTCTTTCCTTGTACGCCATCTTGATGCCGGCCTCGGCCATCATTGTGCGGTTATTTGGAAAATCCGGATTCGCCTTACAGTATCTGTCATACATGTCAATGTCGGCTAATATGTCGTCGAAATAATCCTTTGTGTGCTTCTTCTTTTGTAGCAGCTCATCGGCAAAGCGGAGGATCCTTCTCCTCGCGCCCTTGGCTTCGTTCTCGTCAATCTTCTTCGAAAGTCCCTGTTGTTGCTTTGATATCTCGGCGATGCTGTCCTTGATTCCGTTCTTTTTCTCCATCCGGGACCAGAACCCATTTGATGAGATCAGGGCAACGGCGATAGACACAAAGCCCGTGATGAGCATTCCTATAAGCTGTGAGATCACAGGATCCATGATCACTCCTTTCTTTTTCGCTTCTTACAATTCTTTTCAAGGCAGATATAGCCGCCGTCAACATAATATTTAAGGACTTCGACGGTCTGCAGGCAGGCTTTTTCGAGCTCAAGCACTTCATCCTGAAGTTCCTTTATCCTCTCATTCTGGCGGCGGTATTCCTGCCAGAGATATTCAAGTTCGCTGTTTCCGAACATTTTCATTCATGATCTCCAGGAGCTCTCTGATCTCAATCGCATACTTGTCGTTTGAAGTTTCTATCAGCTTTTCAAGGAGCGTGTATATGCGGTCTTCGATCCAGTCAATTTCCTCTGGGCTCATCATTGTCAAGCATTTCCTGTACTTCGGCGCGCCAATACTCCGGCACGTCGTCGATCGTCGCAAGACCTTTTTTGATTCTTCTGTACCAAAATTTCGCCATCTTACTTACCTCCTTCAATGATCTCTGATACGAGCTCCGATAGTTCTGCCATTGCCTCTTCGTGATCCATGACGATCTGGGACAACTCTGCTAGGGCATTGTCATTTTCCACCGCCGCCACCGTCCTGTCTTCGTAGTGATCCCGATCGGCAATATGGTACCAGTCATAGCAGGTGCCCTCGTCGTCCTCATCCGCCTTGTAGTGGTCGAGGATTCTGCACTTATCTATGACGGTCACGCCGCTGGACTCGCGGCTTGACGTGAAAAAGCCACTGAGGTTACTGTGCGTTCGGCCGACAGTTTTCAAGATTTGGCAGTCGCCGTCTGTTCCGTAGATGTACTCCATCTCTTTCTCTCCTTTCTCATGTAGTGCCTAACTGTTGTTTTCAACTTCTTTTGAATGCCTGTGCCGGTGTATTTCTTGTAAAGGTGCATCGAATTACAATGCCTCATCTGCCCCAGTCGAGATAAAAGCCCGAAGGCGAGTGAATAAGGTATGCGCCGGTGCGCTCTGCCTTTCCTTTTGTAGCTTCTTATCTGCCTCTTTAACCGGAAAAGATTTCTCTTTCGGAGAAGCGTGTACCCTCGTCCGAAGCGATAGCCGAGAGCAGTCGGGAGTCGGCTCTTTGTCGGGAAGATTTGCCAGGTGTCCTTCAGCTCCATCTGATGATCGCGGAGCCAGTCTTCAATGTCGTCCTTTAACCGTCTTAATTTCCTCTTATTGGGGCTGAAGATTGTGAAATTATCCATATATCGCAAATAATGTGATACGCGATACTTCTTGTCGTGGATCATCATGTCGAGTGGTTGCAAGGTTGTGTTGGCGAACCATTGCGAGGTATATGCTCCGATCGTGATGCCGTCCTTGATTATTCGGCGGCAAAGGTCGAGGGCTCTTTTGTCTTTGATTAGACGCCGGAGGCGGTCAATCACGACTTCGGGCTTCAAGCTGTCGTAGAAGTGATGGATATCGAGCTCTGCACAATACTTCGTGCCTCTTGGATCTTCCTTCATCCATCTTTTCAACTTCTTCAATCCGTAATGAATGCCGCGTCCTCGAATGGATCCGCAGGCGTGTATATCCATCCCTCTCATCATCACAGGCTGTAAGGCCTGCACAAGGATGTGGTGAACATACTGGTCAGGGTATAGCTTTGGCTCGTGAATGTTTCTCCATTTTCCGGCCGCCTTGTCCCACCGCTTCTTTTCGTTCATCGGGGAAGGTTCAAAACCTTCGACTATTAACTTTCTAAGTTCCCTGATGCGTTCCGGCTTCGTCGCTTCTACCCAGACGACAACGCGGTTCACTCTGTGTCGCGGTTCCCATCTGTGTGTCCGGTTGACTTCGTCTATTGCTTTCCCAATGTTTTCATCAGATATAAGGGTCTCAAAAATATGCCCGATTCTTCTCATAGGGTTCTCCATTGTAGCCTCACAAGCGTTCCTTCGCCCTTCCGGGAGTACCAGCCTGCGCCCTATCACAGCTCATCTTGAGCAAGTGCTCCGCGACTACCGCACCCGATTTAACGGGTAGCCTAACCCTTTTACAATGGTGACGGGAGCCGATGTTCGCGTTCGCGTTCGTGGCCGCGTTGTTACCGTTCAGGTAGAAAAGACCGTGGTTCGGGTTCTGGTTGTAGTTGCCGCCGACGTGCAGCACAACGCCCGAGGCGTTGTAGTTGCAATAGTCGGTCACGTAACCGGAACGCTTCACCGGACTACTGGTGCGATAGCCCCGATCCAAGTTCAAGGGTGAATCGGGAAGCCTTGATTGATTTGTTGCTTCCGGGGGGCTGCGCCCCCAGTCCCCCGTTAGGGTAAATACTGGAGACGGGAGCCGATGCTCGCGCTCGCGCTCGTGGCCGCGTAGTTACCGTACAGGTAGAAAAGACCGTAGTACGGGTACTGGACGTAGCTGCCGCCGACGCGCAGCACAACGCCCGAGGCGCTGTAGTAGCAATAGTCGGGGATGTATGTCGAGTCTGATCCCGCTACCGCCGAAGGGTACCAGAACCAGTCGAATCCGGTCGCGGTGGACTTGGCAAGCGCTGAAATATATCCGCCGGATGTCGGTCGTGTGCCGACAAGAGTGCCATTCGCGGTATCGGAGAAGTTCGCCGGGTTCTTCACGATATAAACATTTGCAGCGCTGAAGTAGATCCCGTCGCACCAGTCGTAACAGTTGCCCCAGAGGTTCTCTATATACCGATACTGGCAATCGCCATAATCTGTGTGGTTCGCGCTGACCGTGCCGGTGTGATACGGCATTGAGTCCGTGCCCCCGCAGCTGAACACAGCGCTTGATGAGGCGGAAGTCTGTGAGCAACCGCCTCCAATAGTCGCCTGCACGTTCCAGTTCGCGTACTCAACGAGATAAAGCATCTGGATCGTGATCAGCATCGCGTAGTCCCACTGCCAGATGCCGGAGCCAAGCGCCTTGATGCCCGTCCTCGCCGCATCTCGCGTGATATTCACCTTCGGAGTCACGCCGGTAGCTGATCTGTAATTTGATGAGGAGCAGTGATACCTCCCTACATAGGCGTAATCTCTTTCACCTTTGCCGTCTCCTCTGTCCATGAAGGCCGGAGCGACTGAGAATCCGTCGGCCTCGCCGTCTGCGATCTGGAGTTTGAAGGTGTTCCCGGAGAAGGTTGTCTTATACCAAAATTTTGGTATTTTGACGAGTTCTCCTGCTGCTGAGTTGCTTACCCTCTCGATGCCGGACCACGGCATGAGATCATCGAAGGGCGAGCCGTAGTTCGTCGCGCCCGCCACATAGGGCACGGGGTTCGTGAAGTTCGCCGCCGCGTCGGTACGGCTTAAGAGGGTAGTGGATGAGCCATCCCATTCAACGCCGTAGATGGACAGATTTTTGATTGTGACGTAGAAAACAGCAGTCTTCGTGACGCCGTTCTCTGTGTAGGTGACAGTCTCTGTCTGTGTGCCTTCTGTCGCGCCTGCTGTCGTAGGGCTTATCGTGTACCCTGTGACGGTATCCGTGCTCCTATGGTATCTCGCCGTGACAACCATCCCTGTCGTGTCAATAGTGTCTCCGCTCTTATATGTGGTCGTTGCGGGCTGTGTCGTGACCGCTATGCTCTGAAGTACCCTCTGCACCGTCAGAGCAGTAACGGCGGTCCGCGTGGCGCCGTTCTCGGTATAAGACCAGGTGAGTGATGTCGTGTCCTCGTAAATCACGGTGCCATCGGCGATGGACGGTATGGCGTTCACTACGACAGACCGACCTGACGAGAATACCGCCGACACGACAGCGCCGGAAAGGTCGAGCGCCTGTCCGGCGACATAGCTTGTGGTCGGTTCTGTATCGACGCGGAGCCCTGTCAATACCCTCTGTACCGTGATGGCTTGCGCGGTCCTGTAGGTCGTGCCGCCATTCACATACGAGATCGTGATGTCTGTCGTGTCCTCGTATATGGTCGCGCCTGCTGCCGGAGTGAAAGTACATTCCGCTGTAATGTCTACGGACAGCCCCGAAGACCAGTTCGCTTCCACGACTATCCCTGTAAGGTCTACTGTCTGCCCTGCTATGTAGGCCGTCTTGTTCGGCGGTGTTGTGATCTGGATATTTCTGACCTTGGCGGTACCGTCTCCGCCTCCTCCTGCTCCGATGATGATCCCCAATGCCATTAGGTCGCCTCCTTAATCATGAATCCCATAATTGATATATCCTCTGCCGGTTCTTTGTCCGCCCAGAAGGTGAGAGTACCGGCGGCGCTCTCTACTCTGTAAAGGTGCCCGAAAGCCTCCCAGAGATCATCGTCCTTTGCTCCTGCTGCCGTGACGAGAGATATGGCAGGCGTGATGTTTGCTGTCATTCCGGTCACATTGACAGTCTGCGTGTAGTATCCGCTCTGGTCGGTCCAGCCAGACGAGAGGAGTGAGGCCGTGAACTTCGGAAGAGAATAGAGCTTGTTTCCGTAGCTGTTCCAGAGGGTTCTTTCGTCTGCTGTGATGTGGCTTGTATCAGCTTCGTGCGTAGAGAGGTCTGATGCCGTGGCAAAGTGTGAAGCGCCGTGTCCTTCGAGCGCTTCTGCGTTGTCAACTATCCCATCATCGTTCGTGTCGTATATGCGCTTTTCCATATCTCCGGAGCCTTCGCCGTTCGCTCCGTTGTATACCTGGAAGGTTGATGTCGTGCCGTCTGTATAGGTGATGGTGTAGGTGTCATACTGGCCTGCGATATGGCTTCCCCCGGTCTGCGTGACTGAAGCTATGCCGTTTCCGTTGTTTACAACATAACTCTGTGTCGTTCCGTCCGTGAAGGTGATGGTATAAGCATCGGCAAGCCCTG
>Ga0326513_10002970_pt1 | contig 12385 bp, 8 predicted proteins | sample 2_2465_0518_D_FD_203654 | JGI IMG/M metagenome (GOLD analysis project Ga0326513, IMG submission 203654) | Bovine rumen microbial communities from UC Davis, California, United States - 2_2465_0518 | ecosystem: Host-associated > Mammals > Digestive system > Stomach > Rumen | place: USA: California... | reverse complement strand
CCTGATTATTTTTAAACGCTCTAATGACCTAGAAGAATTAATTGATACGGGCGAACGCATCAATGCAGACACCTCTTCTGCTCTCCTTGAGGCTCTTTTCTTCAAAAACTCTCCCCTTCATGACGGGGCTGTCATAGTACAAGGCAATAAGATATTGGCTGCTCGTTGCATTTTGCCCGTCACCTCCCGTATGGATATAGACCCCAATCTTGGCCTCCGCCATCGAAGCGCCATCGGAGTCTCTGAGCAGCTTGATGTCATGAGTGTTATTGTTTCAGAAGAAACAGGAGCAATATCATACGTCCTTGATGGTCAGATACATCACGACGTTACCCCTGTAGACCTTCGTCATGCACTTGAGAAGTACTGTACTCCAGATGCTTCATAAATCAAATTAGTACAAGTAAGACGGCAGAGTTCTCGAAACGATCGAGCAGCTGTCGCTTTCTTTCTAACTGTATACATGTTGCTATTGTCCTTATTCCTTTTCTCCATTGTCCAATAGTCATATATCACTTTTTCGGATTTGAAATAAAAAATTATCGTTTTTCGATAAATAATTCTTGTCATATTAAAAGAAAGTTGTATCTTTGCAACCGAAAAAATGATAGAAAAACAAGGTTAATAATTCATATCTAGATGAAACCCAATAAGATAAAACAAGTCCGCGGACTCTATGCCCTTTTTGCAGGAATTCTTTTGGTATGCCTTGGACTCTTTTTCTCCAATGTGATTGGTTCTGCCGACGACAGTCAGGTGGTTCAAATTCCTCAGGCGGAAGACTATCAGCACACATTCTTTATCACCGACCTTGTCGCCAATGAGTCAGTCTATTCTGCCTCCCAGGCTATCAACGGAACTCCTGACGACTTATCTGCTCGTGCCCATGTGTCAGAGTTCACCGTCGAATTTGCCTCCAACAAAGGCGACTATGCCAACGATCCTCGTGCCACCTGGATACTCATCCTTCAGTGGTTTGGCCCATTAGCTCTACTGGCTATTATCGTACTGGTTGCCATTGTACTGGTTTCTTTCTACCGCAGTTCCAAACATGGCAAGATCTTCCCCATCAGACAGGTTTCCCTCCTAGTAGTTGTCGGGCTGCTGGTCATAGCAGTTTCGCTTTCTTCCGACACTCGTGCCTTTCTCGAACGTCAGATGGCAGCAGACCTTCTAGCTGGTACGGATTGGGAACCCACTGTCGCCTTTACCATCCATTTTGTAAACATCTTTTTCGGCCTCACGATTATTTTCCTCGCCCACATTTTCAAAATTGGTCGAGAAATGCAAGAGGATCAGGAACTAACTATATAATACCACCTAATGATTGTCGTAAACCTTGATGTGATGATGGCCAAGCGCAAAGTGTCGTTGACCGACTTGGCTGAGCGGGTCGACCTTACTCCCGCTAACCTATCCATCCTCAAGACAGGTAAAGCACGTGCCGTTCGCTTCAGTACGCTCGAACGTATCTGCAAGGAACTCGACTGCCAGCCTGGTGACATTCTCGAATTCCGCCCTGACCCAGTTTAACCCATTGATAATATACAAATCAACAAATTATATTAACTAAACAATTAAACAAATGAAAAAACTTCTGACTTTATTCATGCTGCTTTTAGCTTTCGGCGGCATGACGTTCGCCCAGAACGCCAAGAAGACCGACCTCACCGAAAAGGTGCCCGTCGACAAGAAAGTACGCATTGGCAAACTTGCCAATGGCCTTACCTACTACATTCGTGCCAACAAGATGCCCGAAAACCGCATCCAGTTCCGCATGGTTACTAACGCTGGTTCCATCCTCGAGGACGAGGCTCAGCGTGGTCTGGCTCACTTCTGCGAGCACATGGCCTTCAATGGCATTGAGGGTTTCCCCAACAACACTATGATTGATACCCTACAAAAAAATGGTATTGAGTTCGGTCGCGGCATCAACGCCTACACCAGCTTTGACGAGACAGTCTATTATGTAGATATGCCCGCCGACAAGCCCGAGATGGTCAAGATGGGTCTTGACATACTCTACGGTTGGTGCGGTGGCCTTCTTTTCGACCCCGAAGAGATCGAGGCAGAGCGTGGCGTCATTCACGAAGAGTGGCGCGGTGGCCTAGGTGCCCAAGACCGTCTGCGCGACAAGACTTGGCCCACCATGCTTAAAGGCTCCCGTTATGCCGAGCGTTTGCCCATCGGTCTTGAGAGCGTTATCATGGGCTTCAAACGCGACGACATCGTTCGCTTCTACAAAGACTGGTATCGTCCCGACATGCAGGCCATCATCATCGTTGGCGACCTCAACGTCGACGAAATGGAAGGTCGAGTAAAGGCTCTCTTTAGCCAGCGTCCCGCTCCCATCAACCCCAAACAACGTCCCACCTATGACATTCCCGACAACCAGGAGCCCCTCGTGGCCATTGCCACCGACAAGGAGGCCACTGGCAACAGCCTTATGCTTTTCTGGAAACACAAGAAAGCTCCCCAAGGCACAGTTGGTGACTATCGTGCTTCTATCGTCCGCAATCTCGTGAGCAACATGCTCGACGAGCGCTTCAACGAGTTGGCTGAGAAGGCTGACGCTCCCTTCCTCCAGGCTGGTGCCGGTTACGGCGGTTTCCTCGGCCGCGAGTGCGATGCCTTCATTGGCAGCGGCGTTCCCAAGGAGAACAAGATTGAGGCCACTACCGAGGTCATTCTCACCGAAATCTTCCGCGCTGTCCAGAACGGTTTCACCGAGACCGAGCTCACCCGCGTAAAAGATGATATGCTCGACCACTATCGCAAGATTGCTAAGGAAGCCAACAAAACTCAGAGCAACAGCCTGGCTTCCGAGTACACCAACCACTATCTCGAAGGCGAAGTCATCCCCGGTGCCATGAGAGAATTCAGCTATGCCAAGGAATTCATCCCCGAAATCACCCTTCAGGAATGCAACGACCTCATTAAGACTTGGGTCACCGAGAACAACTTCGTATACTACCTTACCGCTCCTGAGCAGCCAGGCGTTCGCGTCCCCACCGAGGCCGACGTTCTTAAGATCTACAACCGTTGCAAGAGCGCCAAGTACGACGCTTGGGTCGACAACTACAAAGAGGAACCGCTCTGGGACAAGAAACTCAGCGTCGTAACCCCCAAAGTCACCAAAGTCAACACCGCCCTTGGCTATAACGAGTACACTTGCCCCAATGGCATTAAGTTCATTGTCAAGCAGACCGAATTCAAGGACGACGAAATCCAGATGAGCTCTTACGCTTGGGGTGGCATCTCCCTCTATGAGGATAAGGACGCTTACGCTGTCCAGATGGCCGCCAACCTTATCGATGCCGCTGGTATTGCCAACTTCAGCAGCAATGAACTGCAGAAGAAACTTAAGGGCACAAATGTCAGCATCAGCCCCGACATCAGCTCCGACCGTCAAGGCTTCAGCGGCAGCTGCTCGCCAAAGGATCTCGAACTTATGCTCCAACTCCTCAACCTCTACTATGAAGCTCCCCGCAAGGACATCAACGCCTTCAACCGCGACATCGACAACCTCCGCAACCAGATTAAGTTCATTTCCAATAATCCTCAGGTGGCATTCCTCAAGAAATATCACGACGTGGCCTACCCCAACGACAAGCGCACCGTTATGCTCCCCACCGAGGAACAGCTCAACAGCCTCAACCTCGACCGTGAGTATCAGATCTTCCGCGAGCGTTTCTGCGACGCTTCCAACCAGACTTTCTTCTTCGTCGGTAACGTCAGCGCCAACGACATCAACATGATTGGCAAGTACCTCAACAACCTGCCGACCAACGGCAAGCAGGCTAAGGAAACTTGGGTCAACCGCGAACCTCAGTTTGCCAAAGGCATCCAGCACGGCGAAGTCCGCAAAGGTACCGATAACCAAGGCATCATGATGATTTATGGTGAGACCCAGGGTTTCAAACCCACCAAGAAGAACAAGATGATCATCAACCAGATGAGCGATGCTATGGAAATCACTGCCCTTGAGGTTATCCGCGAGAAAATGGGTGGAACCTATAGCCCCAGCGTCAACATCAGCTACGACATCCTTCCCGAAGGCAAGGTCAACTGGATGTTCTACATCAACTGCAACCCTGATATGACTCAGCAGATTGAAAAAGCCGCCATCGGCATCATCGAGGGCTACATCAACAATGGACCCGATGCCACTACCCTTGGCAAAGTTCAGGAACAAATGATTATCAACCGTGGTACCCAGCGTCAGAACAACGGTTTCTGGATGGGTCAGATCATGGGCAGCTACATGTATAACGAGAACCGCGACGATATCGATAAATACGACCAGCTCGTCAAATCTGTATCCGTTAAGGATATCAAGAAAATGGCCAAAAAGTTCCTCAACCTCAAGAACTACGTAGTCGTAACCCTCAAACCCGAAGCAACCGAATAAGCACTCGGACTCAAATAAACATCCATCGGGGCGTGAAACACAAGTTTCGCGCCCCGATGTTTATTATTCATTCAACATTTCGTTCTGTCAGTAAAAATGTGTATTATCGCTATTTGGAATGGGTACTGGCTAGAGGTGCAGAAATCCTGTTGGCATACCAGTATTAAAACGTGTTACGAGCAAAAATCTGATTATATGGAAAAGACCAATTCTGCGTGGAAATTTCAGGTGAAAACACATTAAACCCTCTTGGCACTTCCTTTCTCAGGCAACTCTGGTTATCGGAATGTGGGCTCGATGGCTACAGGCTTTCTTTTATATAACCATTTGGACAATTTATACACGAAGGTCACAATTTGGTTAGTCCATTTGTGTTTCTCCAATTGTTGCATTATCGTAATATTGTCGCCATATCGTAAAAAGACTTCTATAAGATTGGGGTCAACCAATTCATTCAGCACTTGCATCCTTTCATTCAATGATTTGTCAAAGTTTTTTACGCTTACACCTTCCATGTTGAATAGGACTGCATCGACGTTTACAAATACCGGCTTTACCTTCTTAATCCCTACAACGTACAGAAACCATTTCCAATCAGAAGCTATCCTTAGGTTCTCGTCATAAGCACCGTATAATTCGAACAATTCCCTTTTAATAAATGATGAATTATGATCAATAGTTCTGCTGAAGAAAAACCATAAGTCTGGATTTCTACTACCATTAGCTTCCCTAAGGATTTTTTTTCCATAGTCTTCTAATAAATTTCCGACCAAAATATCAGGATGCCCATTGTTTTCAATTTCTTCCAAAATATTTTTCACCACATCCCTATCTACCAACGAGTCGCCACTGTTAAGAAATTGTAGGTATTCTCCCTTGGCCTTATTTATACCTTTGTTCATAGCATTGTAAATACCCTTATCCTTTTCCGATACCCATTGTAGGTTTGGTGTACTTTCAAATTGTTTAATTATGTCTACACTACCATCCGTACTTCCTCCGTCAATAACCAAATATTCAAACTCTTGACAGCTCTGACCTATCACGCTCTCCATAGTCTTTTTCAGACCCGATGCGTTGTTCCAATTAATGGTAATTATCGATAATTTCATCTTTTGTTAGTTTTATAAAGCCTCAAATTTGAGGTGTTGACTACTTGTGGTTTTATTATTTGTAAAAGTCTATAGTGATGTAAAACTCAGAATAATAACTATATTATGTATTGATTAAGCGATTGGTAGTTTCAAGTAATGAATATTCTTTCCCCAATAATACAATTGCAAAGGTACAAATAAAAATCGAATCATAACAGAATGACAGCTACTTTTTGATAACATGTCTACTTATGATATGTCAAATATACATAAATAGCAATGTGGATCAGGCTCTATGTCGCTCGTGTACAATTACTCTTCTACAATGCAACCAACGCTTCGAAATATTACGCACAAACTAATTGGCATGGGTCTGGTCGGTTTTGCCAATGGGGCTAGATTTGGGCGGAATTTGGGCGATAACGACGCCGGCGATAACGATAACAATGCCAACTGGTTTGCTCCAGGTGAGGGTCTCCTGGCCGATAAGGATGGCGGCAATGAGAGAAAAGACAGGGATGGCGTTGGTGAAGATGCAGGCCGAGGTGGCACCCAAATGCTCAACTCCCATATTGTAGAAGACGTAGGCCACCGTGCTGCAAAAGACACCGAGGACCACCAGTAGACCAATCATCTTGGGCGAGTAGGAGAGAAGCGGCAAGTTGCCTCCGTCAATCAGCAGCATGAGCGGAATGAAATAGAGACAGCCGAAGAGGTTCTGATAGGCCGTGATGGTGAATGGCTTATACCGTCCCACCAGTTTAACCAAAACAATAGTGAAAACCACGGCTGTGAGTACGGCTCCGAAAAGCCAGGCAATGCCGCGTGGATTCATGTCCAAGTTGTTCTCGCCTCCTAGGAAAAGCATGACGGAGAGACCGATGAGCGACATAAGTATGCCGATGAGGGTGACTCCCCGAACCTTCTCCTTGTAGGCTGCGGCCATTCCGAAAGGCACAAAAAGCGGTATGGTGGCCACAATGATGGAAGACATGCTGCCGCTGACCAACTTCACTCCATTGGTCTCGCAAATGCTGTAGATAAACGGTTCCAAGAATGCCAGGATGAGAAACCATTTGAGGTCGCTCTTCTTTATTGGCTCCAACTTTTTGAACAGCAATAGGGTGGGTATAGTGATGGCCGTAGCCAGCAGGAGGCGGAAGGTGAGAATAATGAGTACGGTAATGTTTGCCTCGCTTACGAAGAGTTCTTTCGTGAGGATGAAACTGATACCCCACACAATGGCCGCAAAGGCAAGCAAGGGATAGACAACGGTTTTTTTCATATAATACGTATTGTTGTATTCTGAATTTTGAGATTAATGCGACGGCAGACAAGCGGTCTGTTTTCAACTCTTATTGTAGTCGCCGCGGTCGGCGGGTATCTCCACACCCAGTTTGCCCAAGCGCTTGCGGGTGTCGTTCACCGTCTCTGCGGCTTCGGAACCGGTGGAGAGTTTATTGTCGTATATGCTGTAGTCGGCTCGCTGTGCGGCAGGTGAAAGGTTGGGCATAATTACGTTAGCTCCGGCCAAGATGCCTAACTCGCGCCCCTGTGGGTGGAGGGTGCCTAGGGCGGTAGTGGCTGGCAGCAGCACCCGCGGATGCAGCAGGCGGATAATGGCCAGCAGGCGCAGGGTGGCGTCGACCGTGCCGGAGGGGCGGTCGGCAAATGGGGTTCCGGTGGTCGGGATAAAGGGACCAATGCCTACCATCTCGGGCTGGAATGAGCGGATGAACTGAAGGTCGGCAAAGAGGTTTTCGAGGGTCTGAAAAGGCGATCCGACCATGAATCCACAACCCACCTGATAGCCTATCTCCTTAAGGTCGTGCAGGCAGCGCATGCGGTTGTCGTATGACATGTCGCTTGGGTGAATCTTGGCGTAGTGCATGGGGTCGGCCGTCTCGTGGCGCAGCAGGTAGCGGTCGGCACCGGCATCGAATAGGCGCTGATAGCTCTCTCTCGGCCGCTCCCCCAGCGAGAGGGTGATGGCGCAGTCGGGAAACTGCTGCCGTATGGTGGCCACAATGTCGCACATGCGGTCGTCGTCGAACCAACCGTCCTCGCCGCCCTGCATCACGAAAGTGCGAAACCCCAGGCCGTAGCCCTGTTGGCAGCACTGTAGGATATCCTCTTTAGAGAGACGGTAGCGGTGCACGTCGGTGCGGCTGCGCCTGATGCCGCAGTAGAGGCAGTCGTTCTTGCAATGGTTGGATATCTCGATAAGGCCGCGAATAAATATTTTGTTTCCGTAAACTCGCTGTGCCAGCTGGTGCGACTGCTGGAATAGGTGGCTTACCACCGATTGGTCTTCCGTAGACATGAGTCCGACAAACTGCTCCAGTGTGAGGTTGCGGGTAGAAACGATGTGGTCAATGATTTCTTTCATATTATAAAGTCGTAGATGCCTTCCTGCACCTGTCCGCCGTAGAAGGAGAGGGTGCGTAGGCGGGTGCCCTTAGGCAGGAGAATGGGGCGGGTGTATATGTTGCACTCGGGTGTCGGGTCGCTGCCGTCGGTGGTGTAGTAGACGTAGGTGCCCGCCACCTCGGTGGTGAGGGTCACCAGATAGCCGCCCTCCTTGGCAACCTTGAGCACTGTGGGTTTGAAAGAACCTTTGCAAGGGTGGAAGCCAAAAGCCTGGACGCGTCTCTTCTGGTGTTCGATTTTTTCCTGAAAACGGGGCCAACTCTTGCTTTCCGGCTGCGACCAGAAGCACTCGGCCAAAGCACAGAGACGTGGCAGGAGGAAGTATTCGGCCTGCTCGTATGAGGCAATATAGTCGGTCCAGAGCACCGCTTCGCCGCCCCAGCAGTAGGGTTGGACGTCAGAGGTGAGGCCCTTGGGCATGGGGTCGAACTGATAGACCTGGCTCAATGGCAGAAATTGGGGAAATGCCGTTGGGTGGAAGGCCGTGTCGGCTTGGTATGTCTCTAGGTCGCAGAAGTCGGCATTGGCATTGATAACGCCGTTGCCGCGTATGGCGCCGTGGTGAATATTGCTGTCGCCTTGCGAGACCATCACCACCGCCTCGGAACTGAGGCTGTTGCAGGCAAGGATGTCGTCCCACCCGATGATGCGTTTCCCTTTGCGTGAGAGGTAGTCTTCAATGTGGGACACCAGCCAGTTCTGTAGGCCCTCCTCGTTGCCAAGTCCCAACTGCCTGATGCGGCTTTGGCATCTGGGGCAGCCCTCCCAGTTTTCAGTGCTCAGATTGTCGAAACCGATATGGACGAACTCGCTAGGGAAGAGAGTGGCAATCTCGTCGAGTATGTCTTCGATAAACTGTATGGCCGCGTCGTTGCCGGCGCAAAGGATGGCCCGGTGGGGCCAGCAGGGACCGAGGGCGACAGCGTAGCTTCCGTGGTCGCACGACAGCTCGGGGTAGGAGGCCAGTATGGCGCTGGCATGACCCGGAAGTTCGATCCCGGGGATTACTTCTATGCCCAATTGCTGGGCGTATTGGACAATGTCGGCTATCTCGGCCTTGGTGTAGAAACCACCATAGGTGGGCTCCTCATCGGGTCGGGCGGGTTCTTCCTCTCCCCAGGGAATGCCGGAACGGTCGACACGCCAGGACCCAATGTCGTTTAGTTCGGGGTATCTCTCAATCTCAATCCGCCAGCCTTGGTCGTCGTTCAGATGCCAGTGGAACTTGTTGAGCTTGTGGGCCGCCATGATGTCGAGGTGGCGCTTGATCTGTTTGACTGAGATGAAATGGCGGCAGACGTCGAGGAGGCAGCCCCGCCATGCAAACCGGGGGTAGTCCAATATGGTGCACTCGGGCAGGGTGATATGGTCGTAGGGGTGTTGGTGGAGGTCTTCGGGCAGCATCTGGATGAATGTCTCAAAGGCATACACCAAGCCTTTCTCGGTGTTGGCACTGATATAAATGCCGTCAGGCAGCACCTGCAGGAGGTAGCCTTCGTCGCCCAGCGAGGAGTTGACGGTATCGTTGAGCGTGATGGTGATAGAACCCCGGTTGGGAGTGCCTATGAACGAAGGCCGAATGTGCATTTGGCGCAGCGTGTTGGTGATGAATTTGGCGGTAGAGGAGTTTTGGGCCAAATTCTCAAAGTACAGTTTGGTTCGCGAAGAGATGGTGAACGAGCGGGCCTTCTGCACCATATAGGCCGGTTCGGGAATGATGTGGTATTCCTTCACCTCGGCATTCTTCTCCCTGCATGAGACCGCAAGCAGCAGAATCATCAGGGCGAGAATTGGCCTCCAGCATTTTATATTGGTCAGTTTCGTCATTTTGAAATGCAAAAATACGAAAAATAATTGTAGTTTCGCGGTGAACCCCTGTGAGTTAAGAAATTTTATACTTTATCCTGCCCGCAGCTCCACGTCTGCCTTGTGCCAGACGAACAAAGTTTTTATCATTCAACATTTTGCATCGGACTACGCCTTTCCCGCTCCCGCCGTTAAGACCAATCGCTAACAATGGTGTGGCTTCGCTCTCTCTTCGCCTTTTGTCTTTTATTTAGTTTGTATTTTGTTTGCATTTTATTTATGGTTGCTAAATAAAATATGGTATAAATCTAAATAAAATGCCGGATAAATGGTGGAGGAAGGGGAGGGGAGAAGGGTGGGCATGAAAAGGAAAGGGTGTCGGCGAGGCCATGGAGGGGACGGAGGAAGGCGGAAGAGACGGTTTTCTATGGAGAAGGATGTTGCTTGGGGCTGCAGCAGGGAAGGAGGGGTAGGAGAAAGCGCTGGCCGTTGGCCCGATGTGCTAAAAATAAATGTGCTTTTTGTTGACAAGTATAAAAAAAATCGTATTTTTGCAATGCCAAACTGAGCAATGCCCCAACTGGTTGCGGACTGGGTGTGCACATTCATTGGGTTGGGGAATAAATTGGTCAAGAGGCTGATTAATAGAATATAGAAAATAGGATAAGTATGGCACAAAGAACGCTTAGGAACTTGGTTTCCGACACTATGATTTACGGCATGAGCAGTATTGTAGGCCGTTTTTTGAACTACCTGCTGGTGCCGCTCTATACTTACAAAATAGCTGCAGAAAGTGGCGGATATGGCATTGTTACCAACATTTACTCTCTCACGGCGCTGATGTTGGTCATCCTTACCTTTGGCATGGAGACGACATTTTTCTATTTTGGCAATAAGTACGCTGAGCGGTCCGACAGGGTTTTTTCCACCGCCCTGATTGCAGTGGGGTCGGTGTCGGCGCTGTTTGTGCTGCTGCTTTTCGGTTTTATCAACCCTATTGCCGATTGGTTGAGCTTTTCCAACCATCCCGAATATTTAAAAATAATGGGATGCGTGGTGGCCATCGATGCCTTCCAGGCCATCTTGTTTGCCCTGTTGCGATTCCAGGGGCGGGCATGGAAGTTTGCCTTCCTTAAACTGCTGTTTATCTTTTGCAATATCGGGCTGAATCTTTTTGTGTTCCTGGTGGCACCGGGCCTGAAGGAGTCCCACCCCGCCCTGATGGAGTGGTATAGCACCACTAATCAGGTGGGCTATATCTTCAGTGTCAACCTCATCTGTACGGCAGGCATTACGCTGTTCTTTATTCCGGAACTGAGGAAACTCAAGTATGGGCTGGATGTGAAGTTGCTGAAGGAAATGTTGCGGTATACTTGGCCGCTGCTGCTCTTTGGCATTGCGGGCATACTGAACCAGGTGGCCGACAAGATTTGCTACCGTTTCATTGTTCCGGGCGTCGAAGGCGAAGTGCAGTTGGGCATTTACGGCGCATGCACCAAGATTGCTATGATTATGGCCATGATTACGCAGGCCTTCCGCTATGCCTACGAGCCTTTTGTCTTTGGCAGTGGAAAGGGGCAGCAGAATCGTGAGAGCCAGGCCTTGGTGATGAAATACTTCGTTATGTTTGCCTTGTTGGCATTCCTGGCGGTGATGGCCTATCTGGACATTTTTAAGTACGTGATAGACTCGGACTATTGGGAGGGGCTGAAGGTGGTGCCGATTGTGATGATGGCCGAGATATTCATGAGTATCTATTATAACCTTTCTTTCTGGTACAAGCTGATTGAGCAGACCTGGTGGGGCGCCATCTTCTCGGCCATTGGGTGCGCCGTGCTGCTTGCAGTGAATTTCCTCTTTGTGCCCCGCTATGGCTATATGGCCTGCGCCTGGGGCGGAGTGGCTGGCTACGGCACCTGCATGTTGCTGTCCTATCTGGTGGGGCGCAAGAAAAGCCCCGTGCCCTATCGGCTGGGCCCTATTGCGGGCTATTTTGTGCTGGCGCTAGGGCTGTACGGTGTGAGCGAATGGTTGAAACCTAAGCAACTGGGGTGGGAGCTGGTGCTCAACACCTGCCTGCTGCTGGTGTATGTGGCCGTGGTGCTTTATAACGAGCGCTCCCTGGTTAAATCGGTTTTGGCCAAGGTGCTGAAAAGGAAATAGCAGGGCGGGAGCCTATTCTCCGTATACCCATTCGCAGACGGAGTAGCGCTGGACGGAAAGGCCGTCGAGGTAGCGCATTTCGCTGCAGGTCTTGCCTAGGGCCGAGACCTCTTCGGGGGTGAAATAGTCTACGCTGGTATTGTAGCTAATGCAGCGGCATCGCTTGGTGCAGCCCGTTGTGGCAAGTGCGGCCATGGCTATGACGGAAAGAAGGATTAGTTTCTTTTTCATTGTGGAAGAAAGGGTTTGGCTATTGTTTGAGGAATTCTACGATTTGCTCCTCGCTGATGTTGCGGTAGTGGTAGGTGGCGGCGACTTTTCCGTTATCTACCAAGAATACGATTGGGCGTTGGCCGTATGTGATGTGGGCGTAAGTGGTTACGTCCATACGGTAGGCTGGGCGGAGGAAGGTGGTGGAGTCGACGGTGAGGTCGGTGGAGGTGGTGTCTTGGCCGGGAGTGAGGTATATGAAAAGAGAGGA
>Ga0326513_10002968_pt1 | contig 12389 bp, 16 predicted proteins | sample 2_2465_0518_D_FD_203654 | JGI IMG/M metagenome (GOLD analysis project Ga0326513, IMG submission 203654) | Bovine rumen microbial communities from UC Davis, California, United States - 2_2465_0518 | ecosystem: Host-associated > Mammals > Digestive system > Stomach > Rumen | place: USA... | reverse complement strand
AGTAAATTTGTACAATATGCACAAAAAACGGTTACAAAACGGTTACAAAAACGCAATTTGTGAAATTGCGTTTCCGTAACCAAAAATAATCGTTGATTTTTCGCGTGATTTATGGTAAAATAATGGCCATTTTGAAAAAATTTACGAAAATTTACGAAATAATTATGCACAAATTATCAACAAAATATTGTATAAAATGTATATTATATGTTATAATACATATAGAACAAAGACAATCATATAATATAAGAAACGGAGGTAACACAAGATGACAGTTGAAAAAATCAGAGATTTAACAGCACAGGCAGTATGCCAGGTAATAGGCGATACTTATTACAGCACTGATGACAGTCAAATAAGCACAGTCGATTATATTAAAGCGCTCGATGACGCGAAACTTGTTGACGTTGGTAAAACTGTTGATAATTTCCAGAATGGTAAAGAACAGTTTACCAAGGCCTTAATTGACGTAATTTCGAAAATGTATATTGAATCAAGAGAATATGTAGAAGAGTTGCCGGATATATTCATAGACCGTACTATTTTCGGGGCATTTGCCGAATCTATACAATTTGATTTACACAAAGTCATTGACGATCCAACATGGGATTTAGTAGATGGCACATCATACGCGAACGCCGAACACACATTTTATCAACCAAAAGTATCCGTTAAGATTTTTGGTGAAAGAAAAGCGGTTGCAATACCTTATAGCATAGGGTCAAAGCAATTAAGATCCAGTTTTCAAAATTTTTCCGAAATGAGTGTTTTCATTGCAGGTATTGAAAGTTGGGTACAAAATACAATAAAGATAATTTATGAAGCATACGGAAAAATGCTTTTATCGCTTGCGGCAGGTTTATCGATATCATCTGACAATGGCGCCCTAAACAATGCTATTCATTTATTAACTGAATACAATACAAAGTTTAACAAGAGTTTAACAGCCGACGCGGCTTTAGACGATGAAGATTTCTTGATTTATGCAGCGAAGAGAATTAAAAAAGTAAGACGTATGTTATCGCGTATGGGTACACAGTATAATGACGGTTCTGTTAATACTTTTACACCGGAACGCGATAAAAGATTAGTACTTCTGGGAGACTTTGTCGACAGTATTAAATTTAACGTACGCGCAAACACATATAATCCAGAAGATATTGCTCTGGGTGACTTCACCGAACTATCAACGTGGCAGGGTGTAGTCGGATACTGGAGTGCAAGCGCTTATAGTTTTTCAATTACGACAAAAATGAAGTCCGGGGACAAAATTAAAGTTGGAGATGTTACACTTACAGCAGGTACAGACATAAATCTTACAACTGACACCGCAACAGGTAACGCGACAGCAATCGTTACATTACTTAACGCAAGCACTGACGCAAGTGTATCCGGCTTTACATGGTCATCAAGCGGTACAAAGATAACAGGTACAACAGACAGCGGTCATTATGCCGATAAATTTACAGTTGAGGCCATTAAAGCAGCCGGCGGAACTATTGCGATATCGGCAATATCAACAGATATTAACGGTATGACAGTAAATGAGTTTAAAGATTTATCAACTATTGCAATTAAATCTGATCCTAAACTACCTTTCCAAAGCGATGTTGTTAAACATTATGTAATAGGGCTCATGTATGACTACAGGGGTATCGGTATGACATATAACGATACATTTGTTACTACTTCTTATACTGGTGTTTCTGATTTTGCTAATTACTTTAACCATTTACTTGTGAACTACATCATTAACACTGGTTATAACATGGTTGCATTTATTCTTGATTAATAGATTTTCATAATACAACTTTCCTTCAAATGGCACTATTCATATAGTGCCATTTGGTAAATAAAGAGGTGATAAAATTGGCAATAGCAGTAAAATTATATAAAACAAGTGATCCAACGAATAAGATCACAAAAACACTAGCAAACGAAATATCTTTAACAGGAACATTGAAAGACAGTGTTGATATATTAAATCCGCAAATTTTAATTTCAACATCAACAAATTTATCAAAATATAACTACATGTATATCGCTGACCTGGGGCGCTACTACTATGTTAAATTTGAAATTGTTAAATCCGGTTTATGGTTGTTAACAGGGCGCTGCGATGTATTATATACATATAAAACCGAAATATTAGCAAATAAAGCAGTAATTGAACGCCAGGAAAATCAATATAATATGTATTTAAACGACGATATTTTTAAAACATACAACAAAACAAACATTGTTGCAAAAAATTTTCCACACGGTTTTACACGAAATGGAAGTTATTTAATGACGGTACTAGGGTGACGGAGGTGATATAAATGGCAATATATAATTTTTGGACTTCACAAGGTTTTATAAAGACTAGTGAATTAATAAAGTATAATTGGTCATCTGGTTCAAGTCAATCTGGTATTGAAGTTAATTTTTCTGAATTAAATAAATACCCATTACCGGATTATAGTAATTATACATGGGCGTTACCTAACACACCAATAACGGCAAGTAATACATTCAAACTTTTTGGGTTTAATCGCGGCTCTGATACCTTTGAGGTTAGATTGGCAATCATTAACAGAAATGATAATTACAACGGGTATCGTGTTTATGATATCGATGTAATACTCACTAAAAATGGTTCAGGAATACGTTGCGATACTTTCGAGCCATTAAACACAACACAAGTATTGATAAATAGAACAATTGCGAGACCGTTCACACATTTTTATATAACATATGGAGTATCATCAAGTTATTCATATGGGACAAGAGCAATTTATGACTACAATGTGCACACTATAAATAATAACGGTACTAATTTTTCGGCACCATACGGTTCCTTTTCCATTGGTATTGGTTGCAATATGAACACAAACAACATATTTCAAAATAGCAGTTCACCGTCATCAAATGGAACAAGAATAATAAATAAAACAATATATATTGTTAGTGGATACACATCATCATATACTAACATATCTGAATATGATACACTGTTAGAATGGTATTTTGGAAAAAATGTAAAATATGTTGGTGATGACAATATAAGCACGCCAGGCGGAGGCTTTGGAACAGGAGACAGCTCAACCGACGATAATCCTATACCGGACACTTCTGACACGACAGATTTTGAGGCCACAAACATAATAATGAATGGCAGCGGACTATTTACTACACATATAATGGATACTAATTCAATTGCACAATTAGTACACAAATTATGGGACACGTCAATAAGTGCAGCGCTTGAAAAATTATTGGGCAGCAAACCATTAGATGTAATTATATCATTAAAAAGGCTGCCGATAACAATTTCGTCAAGTGCAACGCGAAATATATATTTAGGTACTTCAAACACAGAAATTAACACGCCGATTGTTACTAACCAATATATCACAGTAAACTGCGGTACTTTATACCCAAAAGAATACTGGGGTAACGCGTTAGATTATAGTCCGTCAACAAAATTTTATTTATATATGCCATTTGTTGGTATTAAATCAATAAATCCGGACTGGTTTCAGAACAAAGAAATTACTATTAAATATATCATAGATGTATTATCTGGTGACTTTACATGCTTTTTACAGCAGGGCGAAACAACCGATACAATACATCAAAATGTAGTAGCCACATATACAGGCAACTGCGCTATGCAATATCCTTTGTCGGCCTCGGACTACTCCGGTATGTTTATAGCAGGTATGTCTGTTATAAAAGGCGGCGCGGCAGGTGCTGCCATTGGTGGCGCGGCCGGGGCAGTGTTAGGTGCTGCGACATCGGCAGCGAACACACTTACAATGAAACCAACGTATGACATGAGCGGATCATATAATGCTAATATGGGATTTTGCGGGGTAATGAAACCTTACATAATAATTGAAAGACCTATACAGTCGTTACCGGATAAGATTGAAAAATATGTTGGTTTTCCTTCAAACATTGTAAGTATATTATCAAGTTTAACAGGGTTTACTAAAGTACAGGATATTAATCTTTCGGTAAATTGTACCTTAGACGAAAAGAATGAAATAGAATCATTATTGAAAAGAGGTGTAATAATATAATGAATAAAAATTATTTAAAAGAATTTTTAAAAGACTTTGGAGATATCAATTATATTGATTATTGCTTGCGATTAATTAATACATGCGAAAATATTTTCACATATGAAAATTTGCCGGATACATTAAATCCATTTTTCCTGGAGTATTATTTGAGGACTAACGGAACATGTGCAATAATTAATGATAGTCAATTCGGTATAATAGCAGTACGCGGCGGTTATGGTACTGATGTAGATGTTTACGGACTTGGAACTCATTTTATCGGCGCGAACTGTAAAAAGTCATATGATATAAACATAAACGCCGATAATATTGTTATGTGCAATAATAATATTACAATGACGTCGGACATTTATATTATAGACAAGTACGCGAAAATACTGAATGAAATTGATAAATCGACAAACTGTAATATAATATACTCACGTTTATATCCGATACCAATAGCGAAAAATGAATCTGATAAAAAGCAACTTGAAAGTATGTTTAAAGCCATTATAGATTGTAATATAGGCAAGGTTGCAAGCACTGATTATAATATTAATGACTTATTGCAGCAGGAAACTTTTAGCATTGTGAATTTAACTGACTCCAATGCAGCAGGCAAAGTTGATACATTAGTAAGATTAAAAGACGCGGTTCTTAAAGATTTTTTAAGAGAAATCGGAATCAATGTTAATACTTTGGATAAATCGGCACAGGTTACATCACAGGAGTTAAACAGTTTTGTAAATTATACTAATTTAAATTTATTTGATAACCTGGGAGAACGCCAGAAGTTTATTGAAAAGTGTAATGAAAAATTTGGAACAGACATAAGGGTAAAAATAAATGAACTGTTAATAAATCAGATCTTATACAATGAGAATGGAGGCGAAAACAATGAAGGTGCAGGAATGGCTGAAATCGGAGAATCTGACGACACTTCAGATAACAACGACGACAACAGAGAATCAGACAGTACAGATATACAGCAGTGACACGGTTAAAGGATACCTTGCCACACGTTATAACAATTATACATTATTATATGATACAATCACAGATAACAATAACATGTGGAACAGTTATATCGCATATGCACAGCATAACATTGATAAATATTATGATATGCTATTCAATAAAAATCTATTGGAAAATGGTGAAAACATATCAATAACAGAAACATATGATTTATCTGACGCGGCAAACAGTGAAAAGGGTAAAACGGTAACACATACCGGAACCGACAACGTTGCAATATCGGACAGCAGCAGCACAGGAACGTCCGGAACTGATACAGGACAGGTATATGCATATAATTCTAGTGACTGGGAAAACAGTGAAAAAAGTGCTAAAAGTGAAACAGTTACATACACAGATACGGCAAGCAATAACCGAACAAAAAATTTAACTGATACTGAATCTGGATCCGACGAAAGTTTAAAAACTAAAACCGGAACGAAAACAACAGTAACCGAACGAACTCATGAAAACAATATTGATGTTACTAAAATAATACAGTTATATGACAAGTACAAATTACTGGATATAATAATAAATGGTTTTATTAATATAGCAGCCTACATTGACACTTATGAAGGGGGGTTATTTGATTGAAGTACACTGAATCATGCATTGCACTTGTAAAAATGTATGAAGGGTTATACTTGCATAGTTACCGTTGTTCAAGTAATGTATTAACTATTGGTTATGGGCATACAAAAGACGTTCATATTAATATGGTAATTACTGAAAAGCAGGCGGAAGATTTTCTTAAAGAAGATCTTGATGAGGCGCTGAAGTATGTTGAATATTATTGCAGGAAATATAATATTGTACTAACACAATGCCAGACCGACGCGCTTGTATCATTTACTTTTAATTGTGGCTGCGGTAACTTACAAAAAGTCCTTATATACAGTGAAAAAATAAGTGATATACCGGAACAAATGGGAAAATATATTTATAATAAGTATGGCAAGATGTTAGAGGGATTGCGTAAAAGACGCCATGCGGAAATTGAATTATTTAACAGCGGAGGGGTGAAAAATATGTTTAAAGCAATTAAATATGGTGACGAAAACACATTAGTAAAAATTTATCAGACAATCAGAGGTTTAAACGCCGATGGTATTTTCGGTAAAAAAACTTTGAACGACGTTAAAGATTTTCAAATTGCTAACAATTTAGTAGTTGATGGAATAGTTGGGGTAAAGACCTGGGATTGTCTCTTAAAGAAGTGGTACAGGTGATTTTTATGGATATTAAAACAATTGTAGAATTATTTGTAAATAATGGGGTTGCCATAGTGATAGTAGCATTTTATTTATACAAAGATTATAAATTCAATGAAAACCTGGTTAAGTCATTACAGGAAATTACGGACACATTAAAAGATTTTAAAAATTAAAATTTTTGCCGGCATTAGCCGGCAAAATTTGTTTATATTTACCAATTGTTATATTTTGCTAGATGTGATATTATAATATTAAGGGCTTATAAGTCCGAAAATAAAGTAAATATTTGTAAATGGAGGAATGTTTTTATGAAAAGAAAAGGCTTTAATTGCGTAAAGTGTTACAGGATTAGGGGTATTGTGACATGACTAGAGAAGAAAAAATATATTGGTTAGAAATAGAACTGAAAATGTGGGAAGATCAATGTAAATCTAACCACCCAATTAAAGAGGTCCTTCGTGATATAATTAAATCATTAGAGCAAGAGCCAAAGGAGAGTGAATAATGGACATTGGATTTTCTGAACTATTAACAGTAGCATTGTTGGTATTAAAATTAACAGGAGTGATAGAATGGAGTTGGTTTTGGGTATTTGCTCCAGTAATTTTTAAAGCAATTTTAATTGTGATTTTGATTGTGCTTAAAATATTAAGTGATGATTGATGAGAATAGGGAATGACGAATTTAGAAATGGTTATAAAGTCAGATTGGGTTATAAGGAAGGCCATAATTCATCACATCGCTAAATGTTATTGTCTTGGTGGAACTGGTAGAACAAAAGCGGTTGTATGTGAGACTTGCCGATTTGGTGGTTACGAAAGTTGTGTTGATGAGATGGAAAAATGGTTGGAACAAGAGGTGGAAGAATGACACTGGGAATAATACGACAGTTTTTTACTAAACTGGAAAATGTGGTAATTACATTTGATGAGGATATCGACGGAAATCAATTGAGAATGTTCGTATTTGGTGAATGTAATAATATATATGCATATTATCACAGTACATTCAGAACGGCGGATCAGTTTATTAATGACATATATAATAAACTTGTTGATTTTGAAGATTCAGAAATGTATTTTTTAATAAACGAGCATTTACTGGTTATTGAAAATATTGATTTTAATCAATATCCACATTTAAAGAAAAATTATGAAAAGAGGCTGAACAATGAAAAAACGCGTAACTACAATGATTAACAAAGAAACAGATGATAAGTTAATAATAGTAAGCCACGATAATACACACGCGATAACATTATTACAGGATTATAATGGATCACTAAAAGAAGTTATTGACTTATATACACGTTGCGGCTTTATTATTAAAAAATATGATATTATAGAATTATAATTTTGGAGGTACTAAAAAATGATTATTAAAAATGTTAAAGGATTTTACAACGGTGGATTTTTACAGCGCCAGAAAACAAAGAATGGTAACATGTTATATAACATCTGGTTTGTTCTAGATAACAACAGCCTCGAAGATCTGAATGTTGCCGAAACTAAATTTGTTACTGAAAAAATTTATAGCGCCAATGGTGTAAATACTTTATCCTTCTGGGGTAAGTATATAAACATCTGGGACAAAAACGGTGAAAGTATGATTGAGCCGGAGGATTTTAAGAAGGGCAGCATATGCAATATAAGTATGAGCGACGCGGGTTATATTGACGCGATCCAGGTAGTTAAAGAGCCGGAGAAATATAACCCGTTTAAAAAACAGTAGGTAGTTTATTAATATATAAAGGCGGTATCCATGCCGCCTTTAATTTTAATTACAGATTGTAAAAATATAGAAAGAGGTGTTAAAAATGGCAAGAGGTGTAAAAGATATATCCGGTTCCTGGTATAATAAGCCCGGTGAAGCAACAAAACGATACAATAGAAAAATGCAAACTCTTAAAAAGAACAATCCGAAAAAATGGGAAACTGAACAGAAAAAACTGAAAGACCTGGATACTAAATACAGAAAATACGATTTTAAAACAAAAGAATATAAGTTGGTTACACCTAAAACCGAAAAGGGTAAAAATGCAGTTAGAAAATTTGTCGAAAAGTTTGAAAAAAGTTATGATAAAAAGAAAACAAAAAAATCAGAAAAAACTGTAAAAAATCTTAAACCATTAAAACCGATATTCAAACCGGCAGGGAAAAAATCTGATTATATACCAATGACGCCATTAGTACCAGAATTTACCGAAATTGCTGAAACCGATTTAGATAATTATGTGCCTGGAGGCGAAACAGGTTTACAAGATTTTATTGATTTTATCGCTGATGAATTTGGATATGACTATAATGATGATCCAGAGAAAGCAAAGAAAATTTTTGAGGATATGGGAAAAAAGAATTATGATGCTACAATTGCATACGCAAAACAGAAAAAAATGAAATCTGAAGAAGTAAAAAATGAATTAGTTGCAGCACAGGAACGATATAAGTACAGTGATATAAGTGAAGTTGACACGACAGGATTTAAGAAAAATCCTTATGGGGGCAACATGTAATGTTTGTAAATATAGATAATCCAATGCTTAGAGGGATTTTCTATAAAAAATTAGTAAAGGGTATAAAAGAATGTGAAAAGTTTAAACATGCTAACAAAAAAGATAGTTATTGCGATTTGTGCATAACAATTGATATAGAAACAACTGACTTAGGTAATATTGTTTTTCCATATATCTATTCAATAGGTTTTCAAAATATATGTTTTGCTACACGTTATAAGCATATATTTTGCGATGTTGTAGAAACTATTAATGATTATTTATTGAATTATAATGTTAAATTGGTATGTTTTATTCATAATTTGAGTTATGAATTATCGTTTTTTAACGGATATTTTGATAAGATTAAAGTATTTGCAACGGATAATAATAAGCCTTTATATTGTGATATAGGCAACATAAAAGTAATAGACACTTACAGGCTTACAAACATGTCATTAGACAAGTTAAGTAAAAATTATCATCTGGGACACCGTAAAAAAGTGGGAAATTTAAATTATGATACAAAGAGATTTTGCAGCACAAAACTAACCGGAACTGAGAAGGAATATATCGCAAATGATGTAATTATTCTTTGTGAATACTGGGAAATATTTAAGACATTTGCATTAACACAAAAGAAAGTGCTTAGAACATTTTACACAAGTACCAGTGTTGTAAGACAGATTATTGATTATAATGTTAAAAACCGCCTACAGAATTTGAGAGACATAAAATTTTTAAATGATGACTATGATCCGGAAATAACACGTTTAATATCGTCGTGTTATGTTGGGGCGTTCGTTAAGTCAAATAACAAATTGACGCGTAAAATAATTAAAAATGCAGACATGTATGATGAGACAAGCGCTTATATAGGCGTACTTTTAGCCTATAAATATAGTTTATTCAGATATAAAAAATGTGATGTTGATATTACTGATATACTTAAAAATATTGATAATACATCATATTTATTCACATTTGAAGTTACAAATGTAAGAAACAAAACAGGTTTATCTACTATATCGCGTCACAAGTGTATTAATATCATTAATGAAGTAGTTGATAATGGGCGTATTAAAACGTGTGATTATATGAAAATTGATATGTGTGAAGTAGATTTATATCTGTTTAAAATGTTTTATGAATTTGACAGTTATAAAATTTCAAACTTATATTATAGTCCGAAGGGATATTTACCGGATTATATTGAAAAAACAATACGCCAGTTATATGGTGAAAAGCAGGCACTTAAATATGATCCGGAACGTGACGACGCGTTATACCAGTTGTCGAAATCACGCGTCAATTCGGTTTATGGTTGTGCAGCGGAAAAAAACAAAGAATTTAATTTTATTTATGATAACGAAACAGGTAATTATAATAAAGTTAAGAACAATAAAGGCAGGAGAACACATCTTGCTTTACAATGGAGTATATTAATAACAGCATATGCGAGGAAAAACCTTCTGGAGACATGTTATAAACTTGAAAATATTGTGATTGACGGTAAGCCAGTGGGTAAAAATACAGTAATATACTGCGATACTGACAGTATTAAAGTTAAAATTAAATCGAAAAAACATAAAGAAAAAATAGATGAGATAATAAACAATTACAATGTTGAATATCTTGAAAAGATTAAAGCAGCATGTAAATATTATGATGTAGACTGGACTTTGTATAAGGATATAGGGGCGTGGGATTATGAAGGACAAGCAAAAGACTTCATGACGTGTGGATCTAAACGATACATTTATAAAGATGAAAAGAATAAATATCATATTACATTAAGCGGCATTAATAAAAATCTGTTTAAAAAGTATTGTGATATAAAACATGTGGACTATTACGACGCAATGAGAGACGAGGCCTTTAATGTGCCAGTAGAATATACAAATAAATTGCGCCATGAAGTAATTAATTATGATGACTTTATTGAAATTACTGACGGTAATCCGGTGAAGGGCTTTACTAAACTCATACCAGTAGATTTTACTTTAAAGACTGATATTGATTATAGAAATTTGATAGAAATGTTAGGAGATGAAAATGAGTATGACTATGAAGAATACGAAAGATATTAATCTTGTAAAAGTAGATAATGTAATAAGGGGCATAAACAAGGACTGTAAAAAGGCCTTTAAAGATCATTACAACCCTTGCTATATTTTAAGTAAAAAGTGTTCATACAATATGGTAATATCAAGACGAAGTGACGGTAAGACCTTCGCTATGAGGTTATTAATTTATTACGCGTGGCAAAAATATGGATATACATCTGTAATACTCCGAAGGCTTGCCGAAATGATAAAAGCAAAGTATGTGCGAAATGATTTTACAAAAATTTTTGAATTATTCCCGGAAATTAATTTTAAGAAATACGACGGAATGAATTATTTTAACGGTACAATTAGAGGTTACTGGGAACGCGATAACAATGTAAAAGAATACGATAAACCATTTGTTGAATATTTATCATTAAGCAACCAGGAAACTTCAAAATCGAGTAAAGATTATAACAACTTATTTATGATATTATTCGATGAGTTTTTAAGCCGTGATAAGTACCTGGGAGGCAGTAGCGGCGATTCTGAATATATGGCATTTATGAATATTTGCTCAACGTGCCTTCGTGAACAGTACGACGCAACAATAGTTATGTTGGGTAATCCGGTAAGTTGGGATTGTCCATATTTTAGAGAATTTGGAATTGGTGACGTTCTTAAGATTCCAGATGGTACGATAAAGGTTTTTAAAACAGATAAGTCTCAGACAAGTATTGCACTTGAAAAGACAGGTGTGGAAAATGGCAATAAGAAAATTGAACTTGTTAATTCGCGATTTTTTGGTTTTCAAAATAATCGAATAAAGTCAATAACTAATGGACTTTGGGAGACGCCATTATATCCACGACTGAAAAAACAGTTTAACGAAAAGGTAATAACAGATAAATTATTTATAAAGTGTGATAACATAAATCTAAGAATGATAATATGCCACACTGATAAATTAGGTTTGTTTATCAGAGTACACCAGACATCTATTGATGAATATGAGAAAGACGATGTTGTTTTTGACATATCTAATGACATGATAATTGGATCTAATGTTTATACTAAATCAAATAGTAATAACCGCATAAAACGAATTGAACAAATAATCTTTTTGTTATATCAGCAAAACAAATTTTTCTATTCAGATAATACAGTTGGTGAAACGGTAAGACTATTCATGATTGATTATAGTAACACACAGCCGCGACAATTTAATTAATATGAAAAAACGCAAGTCTTTTAAGACTTGCGTTTTTGCATGAATAACTGTAAATATCTGTAATTAGTGAAAGAAAAAAGGGTTTCGTAAAATTTCGTAATTTTATGTGATAACAGTGTTATTTTACCATAAATCACGCGAAAAATCAACGATTATTTTTGGTTACGGAAACGCAATTTCACAAATTGCGTTTTTGTAACCGTTTTGTAACCGTTTTTTGTGCATATTGTACAAATTTACTAATATATTTTTGGTATTTTTGTACAAAGTGACGAAAATTTTTCTAAATTGTACGAAAAAAAATACAAAGTGCTCTATGCGGCAGCATAGTGC
>Ga0326513_10002967_pt1 | contig 12391 bp, 14 predicted proteins | sample 2_2465_0518_D_FD_203654 | JGI IMG/M metagenome (GOLD analysis project Ga0326513, IMG submission 203654) | Bovine rumen microbial communities from UC Davis, California, United States - 2_2465_0518 | ecosystem: Host-associated > Mammals > Digestive system > Stomach > Rumen | place: USA... | reverse complement strand
AACTGAAAGAGGATTCAAGACAAAAGACGGTAAGGACGTTCCGGAGCAAACGGAATGGCACAATATCGTCGTAAGGCGAACAGGGCTTGCCGGGGTTTGCGAACAGTATGTCAAGAAGGGGTCGCCGCTTCTGGTGGAGGGCAAAATCCAGACGAGAACGTATCAAGACAATGCGGGGCAAACACGCTACGTCACCGAGATAATCGTCGAGGAAATGGAATTGCTCGGAGCGAAGAAGCCGGAACAAGTCCCGCCGCCAGAGCCGGAAGCGTATAGGCCGCTTAATGATAGCCCGACAAACGATATGCCTTTTTAGTTATGCAGATTGATAAAAGAGATTTTAACCCGGACGAGCACGAGGTTTTTAAGGCTTTGACGGTAAAGCAGCCGTTCGCAGATTTGTTGACCGTTGCCGTGATGGCCGATGATTGGGGCATTTACCACGCCGCAAAGACAATAGAAGTACGGACTCGGAAAACAAATTATAGGGGCGATTTGCTTATATGCTCTTCCGCCAACCCGGTGTTACCCGGAAGGATGAGCGGCGTTACTTGTGGCTTTGTCGAGTTGTATGACGTGAAGCCCGTGGAGGAATTCACCCCGGAGGATTGGGCGGCGACTTGTATCCCGGAAGAATCCAGACCGAAAAAGGGTTACGGGTGGCTGATGCGTCATCCGAGGCGGGTCGTGGAAATGCCGATAAAAGGCCAGCTTGGATTATATGATCTCTTTGTCCCGAAGGGCGATATAACTGTTTATCCGCAGGAAATGGCGCTCGGCTCGGAGGGGTGGGAAATGATCAAAAGGAGGATAAAATGAAAACGGACGGGTGGAAAAGCAAACTGACGGCCTTCGATGCCGAGCTGGTTAAGATGGTGGAATCGTTGACCGGGAAGCCGTGCGAGCCGAAGAATGGCGGCAATCATTATTTCATCGAGGTGGATTATGAGAAGCACAACGACCCGCAATATATTTTGGCAATCTGGGATGCGGTCGAGGGGCGGCTCGGGAACAGGATTATTTCGATGAAGGACAATGCGGAGCGTCATTGTCTGTTCGTCCGTGTCAAGTTTTACAACGACGGTTGCCCGGATGCGGCCTTTATCCCTAAAATCGAACAGAAATGAACGCAATTGTAATGACTGAATCGTATTGGGCGAACACACAATTTTCGGTTGCCCGATATTCTGGCCGAATTGCGGTTGATGGCCACGAATACGTTATTGTTGACAAACGCGGCCACGATATTTTCGAGTGTTCGATGGAGGCGGAAAAGGCCGGGAGAAAGAAGGCTATCGAGCCGGGAGAGCCCGCCGACCTTTGCAGGGTTGATTTCGTTCCCATCTACCGGCAATTAGGACGGGAAAAATTTCTCGAATTTTTGAGTTCTAATCCGGACGTTTATAGCGTCCAGCAAGCGAGGAAAAGATTAAAAGCGATTGAAGATGGACAAATAGATCGGGGATAATTTTACGCCTTGATGGTATAACGGCATAATCGCCGGGTGGGAATCCGAAAAAAAGACTATCAAACCGATTATCTTTTTTCACTTTTTCAACGCAAGCGCCCACGCCGGAGATCCCGGTTCGATTCCGGGTCAAGGCTCAAATAAAATAATTCATTATATTTGCGAAAAAACCGAGTGTTCTATGGCAAAGAAAGGCGAAGATGTGGTCGAAAGGGTCGTGATGCGGCCTTTGTCAAGTCTGGTGCGGAATCCGAAAAATCCGAGAAAATCCGACCCGCAGGGGCTGAAAGACCTTTGCGAGAGCATTAAGAAAAACCCGGCATATTTCAACGCCCGCCCGATCCTGTTGAGCGACAGGACGGGCGAGCTGGTTATAATAGCCGGGGAGCGGAGAAGCGAGGCCGCCGCCATTCTGGAGATGGAGACCGTGCCGACAATCTTGATGCACGGGCTAACCGAGGAAGCGAAAGACGAGATTATGGTGCGGGACAACACGCACGCCGGAGTATGGGATTCGGCCAAACTCTCGGAATTGTCGCAACAATGGCAGGGAAAAATACCGATCTGGGGAGCGCCGAAAGAGTGGAACAAAGTCGAGGAAGAAAAATATACTCGGAAGATAATCTCGCCCGTTTATGAGCCGAAGGGAGAGAAGCCGGACGTAGGCGAATTGTTTGATACCCGCAAATATGATGAGTTAGTCGGGGATATAAACAAGGCAAAAATCAAAGACCCGGAAATACGGGAGTTTCTTTTGTTGGCGGCTACCAGACACGTCATTTTTAATTATGAGAAAATAGCGGAATTCTATGCCCACGCTCCGGCCAAAATACAAAGGTTGTTCGAGGCTTCCGCCCTTGTTATAATAGACTTTGACGATGCGATCGGGAACGGTTATGTGAAACTTTGCGAGTCGTTAATAGAACAATATAAGTCGGAGCAAAATGATTGAGAATTTCGTCGTATTCATATTGACGCACGGGAGGGCTGACAATGTGCGGACGTATGAGACGCTAAAACGTCAAAAATATAGCGGGCCGATTGTCTTTGTCATTGATGACGAGGACGAGCAAATGGCGAGATATTTCGAGAATTTTGGCGAGGAAAACGTCGAGGTTTTCTCGAAGACCGAGGCGGCGAGGAAATTTGACCGGGGAGACAATTTCGACAAAAGGGGGGCGATCATATATGCCCGTAACGCTTGTTTTGATATCGCACGCAAAAGGGGATATCGTTACTTTATAGAGTTAGACGACGATTACACAAGTTTTTCGTTTAGATTTAACGAAAATCTCGATTTTGTGGAAACCAGAATCGGCAACGTAGAGGAAGTCTGGCGAAAAATGTTGGGTTATTTTAAGGCCACGCCCCGTCTGTCCTCGATAGCTATGGCGCAAGGGGGCGATTTTATTGGGGGCGGCAGGGGAAGTTTCGGGAAGCTGAAGCCGCCGAGGAAGGCGATGAACAGTTTTATTTGCGACACGGAGCGTCAATTCACTTTCGTAGGCACGATAAATGAGGACGTGAACACGTACACAAGTAAGAGCCATATCGGCTTGTTGTTTTTAAGTATTCCGATAGTTTGTTTGCACCAAATGCAGACGCAGAAAAACGCCGGAGGGATGACGGATTTATATTTGGATTCCGGCACGTATATAAAATCTTTTTATACGGTTATGTATTGCCCGTCGGCGGTGAAAGTGTCGGTAATGGGTGGCGATGCGGAAAAACGGTTGCACCATCATATATCGTGGAATAATTGCGCGCCGAAAATTTTGAAAGAGAAATATCGTAAAACTTGATAGTTATGCCAGCGGGAAGAAAACCAAAGTATTCGCCGGAGAGGGTCGCCAGAATATGCGAAGCAATCGAACGGGGAGAGACGTTCGAGACCGCCGCCAAAATTGGCGGGATATCGAAGGCCGTATTCTATGAGTGGCAAAACTCGAAAACTGAATTTGCTGACGCAGTAAAAAGGTCGAAGGCGGCATTTGAGGAATGGCAATTAAACGGCATTCTGGCGGATGCGAAGAAGTCGTTAAAAACTCTTATATGCGGGATGGAATACGAAGAGACCAAAACCGAGTACGAGAACGACAAGAACGGCAATCCGAGAATCCGCAAACAGACGGTAGTTACAAAGAGGATAGCGCCAAGCCCCACGGCGGTTATATTTGCATTGTGCAACCGTGACCCGGAGCATTGGCAGAACAGGGTCGCACAGGATATAACGGGCAAGCTGGAAACGGAAATGAAAGGCACGGGGGTGTCTCTGGCAAATGTGCCGGACGAGCTATTGGCGAAGGTTATAGATGCGATAAACGGTAAATAATTGAATGGATTTCCAGACGTTGCAAATAACAAGGGCGCTCGCTGAAAATCCGGAATTGTTCTTGCAAGAGGGGGCAAGGCGAAATTTGCTCTGGTTTACGCAGTATATGCGTCCGCAGTTCCAAGCGACCCCGTTTCATATCTCGTATTATAGGATTCTGGAAAAGTTCGCTCGTGGATGTATCAAGAATTTAATTATCCAAGCGCCGCCGCAACACGGCAAAAGCGAGGGGTCGAGCCGATGCCTTCCGGCGTATATGCTTGGACTTTATCCAGATAAAAAGATAGCGATTTGCTCGTATGCGGCAACGATTGCGAAGGACTTTAATCGGGATGTCCAGAGATTAATCGACAACGAGAATTACCACGCAGTTTTCCCGGAGACGTGCTTGAATAACTCGAATGTGGTGACAGTCTCGAATAATTATTTGCGTAACTCTGATGTATTCGAGATTGTAGATCATACAGGCTCGTTGCGTGTGGTTGGCCGGGGCGGTGCTTTGACATCGAAAACGGTGGACGTGATGATCCTTGACGATTTGTATAAGGATTCTTTAGAGGCGAACAGCCCGGTCGTTAGGTCTGGCGCTTGGGATTGGTACACGAAGGTCGCTCGCTCAAGGTTGCACAATGATTCGCAACAGTTAATCGTTTTCACGAGATGGCATCCGGACGATATTATCGGGAAAATAATCGAGAGTGAAAACGTGATATTTGCCGAGAGTTGGGGTGATCTTGAGAATATCCCGCAAGGGGCTTGGGTGCTGGTTAATTTCGAGGCGATAAAGACCGGGGAGCCGACGGAAATTGACAATCGGCAAAGGGGCGAAGTGTTGTGGCCGCAAAGACATTCTTTCGAGCGTCTGGAGGCGCAACGGAAGATTGATCCGGTGGGCTTTCAATGCCTGTACCAAGGCGAGCCGGGAAGCGCCGAGGGGAGGTTATACCAACCGTTCAAGGTGTGGGTCGATAAAGCGGATTGGGGGACTTATGTTCGAAGCGGTTGTTATGTGGATGTGGCTGACGAGGGCGACGATTTCCTGTTCGCCGCATCTTATGATATTTATCGCACGGATAACCAGATTTGGAATGAGAACACGAAGCGTTTCGAGCCTTTGGTTTTTGCTCTGGTTACGGATGTGGAATATACCGACGCTCCGGTGGATGTCACGACGGTGACCGTTCCGAGGCTGATAAACGCGAACAATGTTCAAAAGGCTTGGATCGAGTCGAACAATGGTGGAAGCCAATTCGAGAAAGTCGTGAAAAAGAAAGTGCGGGCGTTGACCGCCCCGTTTTTCCAGAGCGGGAATAAAGAGTCGAGGATAGTGACGAACGCACCGTTCGTGAATCAATGTATAATTATGCCGTTCGGGTGGGAAACCCGGTACAAGAAATTCCACGACCATATAACGGGCTTTTTAAGGAAATTCGATGCGAACGACCACGACGACGATGCGGATGGATTGACCGGAATATACGAAAAGGAAATAGCCGGGGGAAACGTGAGGCCGTACAATTCCGGCAACAGGGGAGTGCGAGTCCATTAAGGCCGAAAAACGGCGTTTTAAGCGATTTTCTGTTCGTGGATAGGTAATTTATTATTTTTGAAAAGAAAACGCCTTAAACGTAAAATTTCAGAAAAATAACTACATTTGCGATTGAAAGCGGCAAAGGGTCAGCCGTGCAATAGTTAACCATCTAAAATTTTTCGAGTATGTCTTTAATTTGCCAATGCCCGGCCGCCGCCGCCATCGAGAACGTCCCGAACGTTTCTTGTCCGGAGAATTTCGGCCAGATTCAAAAGGTCGCCTTCCAGAGATTGACGAAAGCCGACGGTACGAAAAACAGTTTCACAACGCAGAGTTCAATTCTTGTTAAGGCTTCGTGGACGGCTTTGCTTTCCGCCGCTGATGGCTCGAAGGTCGTCGTCACGCCTTATATCAATGCCCCGGCCGATTCCGGTGGAGACGCAAGGCTTTCTTCCGGTGGGAATGATGATCTCGGAGGCATCGCCGAAGTTCTCGGAGGCGAGCCCGTGCAGTTTACCGGCCAGCTCCGTGCGATTCCTCAAGCGGTGGCCAAAGCGCTTAAATCCTTGTCTTGCGAGTCCAATGTCGGCAATTTGGGAGTATTCCTTTTCGACGAGAATGGACGCATCGAGGCAATCAAGGGAACAACCGACGGAACTTATTATCCGATCCCTATCCGTTCGTTCTTTGTGGGGTCTAAAGTCCACGGAAACTACGACGCTAAAGACAGTAACGTAATACAATGGTCGTACCCGGATAATTATTCGGATGATCTTGTCATCGTTACCCCGACTGATTTCAACCCGCTTACCGACCTGCAAAACGCCGAGTAAGTATGAACGCCAAGACAACTACGGTGACGTTGGTTGTCGGCAACGTTGCCAGAGAGTTCGAAATTACGCACGCCGAGCGTTTGTTGCGAATGCCGAGAAACGGCGGCTGGAGACTACCGGAGAATTCTAAATTCGAGTTTGTGGATTATGCCTTACGACGTCGGTCAGATAAGAAAAGAAATAGCGGAAAATAAGAGGGCCGCAACGTTAAGCCGTGCGAAACTGCATCAAATGCGAATCAAGTTTCACACGGTTAGACGGGTAACGACTTTCAATTCGCCGTATATTTCCATTCCGTTAACGCAATTCCTTGCGATGGTGGAAAACATCTTGCCGCACGACAAATTCGTTTTATTCAAAGCGCTTTTCCGTTATCCCGTTAAGACTAACGAGATAACGGGAATTTGCTTCGATAAGTTAAGCCGAATTTTCGACGGGCGCAACCCGGTGTTTAACTATCAGTTCGCCAGCTCGGACGAGCGGGACGATTGGGAGAATTATCGCTTAACGAAATTGAACGAGCCGGAAGTCTGGTCGACTAAAGGTTGGGAATTTTTCAAGTCGGAGATTAATTCGGTACTAATCGTTGATGTCGCAAGAGAGCAAACCACGGAAAGACCAGAGCCGTATTTTTATTGGCTTCCGATTGATGATGTGATAACATACAAGGCCAATCCGACCACGGGCGTTATGGATTTCATCGTATTCCGTCGCCGGGACGAGATTGTGGTTTTGGATGACTCTTCGTACAGGGTCTGGAAGGATGATAAAAAGACGGGCGTAATCAGCGGCGCTCCGATAGTGGAGGCGGCGCACGATTTGGGGTATTGTCCCGCCCGGTTTTTCTGGAATGAGCCGATTTCGCTTGACGAGCCGGACGTGAAAGCGTCGCCGTTATCGGGAGAGTTGGAGAGCCTCGATTGGTTTGAATTTTTTCACATTTCAAAGCGTCAACTCGATCTGATGGGGGCGTATCCGATTTTGTCCGGTTACGAACAGGCGTGCAATTTCTCGAATGCGGAGAACGGCGATTATTGCGACGGCGGTTTCATCCGGGACAAGCAAGGCCGATACAAGCTGGATGCGGCGGGGCTTCTCTTGAGATGTCCGAAATGCGGGAACAAACGTATAATCGGGGCGGGGTCTTTTGTGGAGATTCCCGTGCCGAATCCGGACGAGAATCAGCCCGATTTGCGTAATCCTGTCCAGATGTTGACCGTTGACCGCAACTCGCTCGATTACAATGTCGCCGAGGAAAAACGGCTTCGGGATGACATTATCACGGCGGTAGTTGGCCAAGATGAAATCGTTACGGACAGGGATGCGTTCAACGAGCAACAGGTACGGGCGAATTTCGAGAGTGTCACGACAGTCTTAAATCGAGTGAAGAAAGGCTTCGAGCAAGCGCAACAATGGGTCGACGAGACAGTATGCCGTTTGAGATACGGGCGTTATTTCTTGTCGGCGAACGTGAATTATGGCACGGAGTTTTATCTTTATTCCCCGGACGAGTTGCGGGAGAGATACAAGGCGGCGAGGGAATCTGGAGCGAGCGAGGGCGAATTGGATATGATGCAAAACCAGATAATACAAACGGAGTACCGAAACGATCCGATGCAGTTGCGGCGAATGCTGATTCTTTCAGAGTTGGAGCCGTTGCGTCATTTGTCAAGAAGCGAGGTCGCCGAATTGTATTCCCGTGGTCTTGTGTCGGAGTCGGATTTGCGGATTAAATTAAATTTTCCGAGCTTTGTAAGGCGTTTCGAGCGAGAGAATATGAATATATTAGATTTTGGCTCTGAAACGACGTACGAACGGAAAATAGGGGCTATAATGGCCGAGCTACGGAAATATGCGGACGAGCAAGCCGTGCCGGCATAAGTTTAACTAAAAATTTACGAGAAAATGATTACCAAAGAAGGGCGAGATTTGCCAATCGAGAAACTGACCGCCGAAAATTATGTCGTGCCAAAGGGAGAGGAACGATATTACCACGTCGTTCTCGAAGTACGACAGTTCGACCAGAAAACCGGAGAAAGGATTTCGAGGCCGAGAGTTCAGAAATTCGGCAAGAAAATGTTCGAGGCGCACGTTAATGCGTCGTTACGCAAGCAGGGATATTCGATCACGGTCTTGCACGATCCGAACGAGTGGATAAAAGAAAACCAAGCCAAAGCGGAGGAAGCCGCCAAAGCGAAGGCCGAGGCGAAAGCGAAGGCCGAACAGGACAGATTCGACGCTGCGGTTGCCGCTGCGGTTGCGAAGGCTCTGGCAGAGAGGGAATCGCCGAGAAAGAAGGCGTCGAAATCCGAACAGTAAGCACAATTCAAAGGGTAAGAATATGGCATTAACAACGGAATTATTGAAAGCTAACGCCGCAACTGCGGGGCTTTCGGACGACCAGATCAAGGCGGTAGTCGAGATGTCAATCAATGACGAGGCCACAGTTATCGGGCAAAAGACAGGCGAGATTTACGGGGGCTTGGATGCGGACATTTTGGCCGTGTCCGGTGTCGCCAAGAATGGAGCCGAGAAAACCTACGATTACGCTAAAAGGGTAATTGGCGAGATCAAGACAAAGGCGGATGGGGCGCAGGCTCAATTAGCCGAGTTGTCAAAAGAGAAAGCCCGACTCGAAAAGGCCGTGGCCGAAGGCTCCGGGGATGCGGAGACAAGGAAGGCGTTGACAAAGGCGAACGCCGATCTGGCAAACGTGACGAAGGAATACACGGATTTGAAGGCGAAATACGACAATGCCGAGAGCGAGCACCAGAAAGCAATTTTCGATATGAAAATAGACGGGGAGTTCGCAAAGGCCACTGCCGGAATCAAATTCAAGTCCGATTTACCGGCTTCCGTTACCGATGTTCTGATGGGACAAGCCATCGCAAAAGTCAAGGCGTTGAATCCAGAATACATCGACGACGGGAATGGCGGGAAGGTTTTGGCTTTCAATGAGAACGGGACGACTATGCGTAACCCCGAAAACAATCTTCGACCGTACACGGCCTCGGAACTTATCGCACGAGAGTTGAAAGCGATGGGAGTTCTTGAGGAAGGGCGCAAGCAGACCGGAGCGGGGACGAAGGAAGGCTTCGGCGGTGGTGGTTCTGGAACGACTGTCGACATCTCTGGAGCGAGAACGCAGGACGAGGCGCAAGAGATTATCGCCAAACAACTGATGCAACAGGGAAAAGTCAACGGGTCGAAAGAGTTCTCGGACGCTATGGCCGAGGCTTGGAAGGCGAACAAAGACGTTATTAGAACTTTGCCCGTCCGATAAGATAAGAAACAAACCGGGTAAAGGGTCAATCCGGCAAACATTAACATTTAACACAAAACAATTATGTCACTTGTAGCAACCCGTTTGCAAAATTGGCGTGTCGAAAACCCCGAATTTGACCGGAATATGGCCCGCCCGCTTGAGTATGGCGCGCTCGATTTCTTCATCGAGCAGACCAACGCCTCGAACTCGATTATTAACCCGAATCTGCGTGACCGTGCTTTCGAGAGTATCGGCAACACCGTCCAAGTCCCCGTTATCAACTATGATGGCGACGTGACCGTGGCCAACGTGCGTTCTTGCGTCATCGCTGACGATGAGAACACATCCGCCCTTTATACTGTTAATTGGGTGACTCTGGCCGTCGGATTCACAATGGTTCCGCAGTTGTATCGCAACAACGAGATTTCCTACGAACACGATTTCGCAAGGAAGATGGAGAAAATTTGCCGGGCTTTGGCCACGGAGATGGACAAACTCGCTATCGCCGCTCTTGAGGCGAACAAGACGCAGGTATTCGCCGACCAGCTTTACTATACTGTAACCGCCAATTCCGTCCAGATTCCTTGGATCGCAAGAATGGAATTCTTGTCGGATATGAACGCAATGATGCGTGCGAACGCCTATCCGGGCTTGCTCCACGTCATCGGAGGCGCCGGCTTCGACAGTATGGTTCGCAAGATGGCCGAACACGACATCTATAACGACGTTAACAAGCGTTTGGAATACGATAACAAAGTGTTCCATTACACAAACAATATCGTCAACGATACCGGAATCTTTGCGACCGGATATATTGTCGAGGACGGTAACGTCGGAGTCCTTACAAGGGTTGACCGTGAGGCTTTGGCCCGCACCCGTGCCAATTTCCACGAGTGGGATGTCGTGAGGCTTCCGTTCATTGATCTTCCCGTCGGCTCTCATTACTACACCGCTGTCGGTGACCAGAGCGCAATCGCCGGGGACGCTTCCGCCGATATGGTTTGCAACGTGAAGGAATATTTCGGCTTTAGTGTCGATGTGGCTTTCTTGGTCGCATACAATTCCGACCCGACCACCGTGGCGAATCCCGTCATCAAGGTCGAGCTCGCAACGCCGGGCAACGCCAATCCTTTCGCCGCCCCCGTCGAGGTCGTGAACAGTGCGGACAATCCCGTGAATATGACTACCGTTTAGTCGGGCACATTCGAAACCATTATTTCGCGGGGACGGGTCGAATAACCCCGTCCCCGTTTTCCATTTGTAAAGAAATTTGACACGTCCGGAAAACCTGTAAAGAAAATCGAACTTTATGATACGATTACAAGAAATCCAAAATGCGTTGTTGCCCGTTGTGGGTTGGGAACAAGACTATAACCCGGAAAGACAGATCGACGAGGAATTATGCCAGAGTGAAAGCGGTTTGACGTTTCAAGGGGCGCACCCGCTTTGCACGTTGGAGAATGTTCGGGCCATAATGCCGGATGATTATTTATATAAATATCCGGATTGGAGCGGGGCGGTCGAGTATCCAGCCGGGGCGAAAGTAAAACATTTATTCAAAGTCTGGAAGGCGAAAGCCGATAATGTGGGCGTAGAGCCGGGGCAGGATTCCGATATCTGGGGCGAGTTCAATATGGTTTCGGACTATGTGCGACAGTTGACCGTCAACGGGATTAACACGGCCGTTCAATCGTTTATACAGGATAAACAACTGCAACAGGAAACGAGAAACCTAATGGAGCGGCGCACGTTCTTTGACGGTGCGGCCAGATTGCAAGCGACAATCGACCCACGGGGAAAAATCGTGGGGTTCGAGATTGTCCCGGTACGCTCGATGGGGGTCACGACTAAAATCGAGCGAATCGGGTTGCAGATGGTCGGGGGCACGGGAACGGTGCGTATTTATTTGTTCCATTCCTCGCAGGTGGCTCCGATGAGGGTTGTCGACCTTGAGTTCACAAGCCGGAGCGGGGGCTTTCAATGGTTCACGCCTGCGGAGCCGATTTACTTGCCGTACATCTCAAGCGGTGACGGTGACGGGAATGACTCTGGCGGGGCTTGGTTTCTTTGCTATAATCAAAACGAGTTGCCGCAAGGGATGCAAGCGCTTAACGTGTCGAAGGATTGGTCGGTCGAGCCGTGCCAGACTTGCCTCGGAGGGTCGATTGAGTCGTGGCGGCAAATGACAAAATATTTGCAAGTTTCCCCGTTCAGCGTTCACGCCCCGGAGGATTTCCGTGAATTCCCGGAGATGTTCGACATCGGCCTCGTGGGGTACACGAACACGATGAATTACGGGCTGAACTGCGAGATATCGGTCGGTTGCGATTTGACTGATTTTATAATTTCGCAAAGGCAGATTTTCGCCACGGTGATCCAGAAACAAGTCGCCGCCAATGTGTTGCGAACTATCGCTATGAATCCGGAAGTAAGGGTGAATCGCAATCAGGTCAACGTGACACGTGACGAGCTTCTGTACGAGTTGGACGGAGCGCCGACGGGAAGGGCTTCCGGGCTTGGGTATGAGTTAAGGCAAGCGTATCGGGCGCTTTCTCTGGACACCAGAGGAATCGACCGTATTTGCCTTCTTTGCAACAACCACGGCGTGAAATACCGCACCGTGTAAAAAACGGCCTTTAACGGGCATTTCCGCTTGCGGATGATAAATTACTTATCTTTGGGGAGAAATGCCCGCAAAACGGCTAAAAACGGCCAAAAACGGGGAATATGGGAATACTTGAGGAATTAAGGCTACGAGTAAAGGGCATAGATGCGGGCTTGCGCTCTGGAAGCATCATTCGGGATGTGGTCGTCCGTCACCCCGACGATATTCTGGAATACCAACGCCAACAATTGTTCGAGGGCAAGGCTTCGAGCGGGGAGGACATACGCCCGTATTATTCGGAGGATTTGAAGCCTTCGGGATATTTCTATTCTGTGGAGTCGGCGGGACGTTATGCGG
>Ga0326513_10002966_pt1 | contig 12391 bp, 9 predicted proteins | sample 2_2465_0518_D_FD_203654 | JGI IMG/M metagenome (GOLD analysis project Ga0326513, IMG submission 203654) | Bovine rumen microbial communities from UC Davis, California, United States - 2_2465_0518 | ecosystem: Host-associated > Mammals > Digestive system > Stomach > Rumen | place: USA: California... | reverse complement strand
CAGAGGCTGAAGAACGCGGTCAAGCCGAAGCAATTGCAAGAAACATTTACGAAATGTTCAAAATAAAAGTGCCAATTATCTGCATTGTTATCGGCGAAGGTGCCTCTGGCGGCGCAATCGGAATCGGCGTCGGCGACAAAGTATATATGCTTGAAAATACATGGTACTCTGTAATCGCTCCCGAAAGTTGCTCAAGCATTTTGTGGAGAAGTTGGGATTTCAAACGTGAGGCGGCTCAGGCTCTTAAACTAACCTCAACCGACATGTTAAAAAACAATCTTATAGACGGCATTATAAAAGAACCAATAGGTGGAGCGCATAGCAACCCTAAAGAAATATATTCAACGGTCAAAAAAACAATTCTTGACACACTCAACGAATTGGAAAAAATAGATATTGACACGTTGCTCGAAAAAAGATTGGAGAAATTTTGTTCAATGGGTGTTTTTGAAGAATAATTTTTTTTAAGTAATGGCAACAACGGCACAATCATTCAACAAATCAACCTCCGAAAAAAAGAAAAACGAGTTTCTCAAAATCGTTAACGATCAATACGGTAGAATACCGCCTCATGATGTGGAACTCGAAGAGGTGGTTTTGGGCGCAATAATGGTTGAACAAGGTGCAGAAATTGATGTCTTCAATATTTTAAGTGCTGATAGTTTCTACACCGAGACGCACAAAAAAATCTATGAAGCCATTTTGCAACTTTCTTCAGCACAGCAACCTATTGACCTTTACACCGTTATAGAGCAACTCTCTAAAAACGGAACTCTTGAAGAAGTCGGCGGCGCGTATTATGTAGCCTCGCTGACAGAAAAAGTTGGTTCGGCTGCACACTTGGAGTTTCATTCAAGAATACTTCAACAAAAATACATACAAAGACAACTTATAAAAATTGCAACCGAAATCGAAGACAAATCATACGACCCGACAACCGACGTTGATGATATTTTAAGTTTTTCGGAAAAATCGATTTTTGATTTGGCAAACGGAAACATTAAAACCCAAACTAAATCCATGAGCGAAGTGCTCAAAGAGTCGATTAAACAAATTGAAGATGCCGGCAAACGCGAAGACGGACTTTCAGGAGTGCCTACAGGTTTTACGTCTTTGGACAAAATAACACAAGGTTGGCAAAATTCGGACATGATAGTTGTTGCTGCACGTCCGGCGATGGGAAAGACAGCGTTTATACTTTCGATGGCAAGAAATATGACGGTGGATTTCAAAATTCCGGTGCTGATTTTTTCATTGGAAATGTCAGCAGTACAATTAGTAAACCGTCTGATTATCAGTGAGACAGAATTGTCGTCAGAAAAAATAAGAACAGGTAGACTCGAAGATTACGAATGGACTCAACTTGATGCAAAAATCAAAAATCTTCAAGACGCACCTTTGTTTATTGACGATACTGCCGCAATTTCGCTTTTTGAACTAAGGTCAAAATGTATACGTCTGAAAATGCAGCACAATATCGGAATGGTTATGATTGACTACTTGCAACTTATGTCAGGACCTCCAGAGGTTCGCGGAAACCGTGAGCAAGAGGTTTCAACGATTTCGAGAGGTATCAAGCAGTTGGCGAAAGAACTAAACGTGCCGATAATTGCACTATCGCAGTTAAGCCGTAGCACAGTGTCAAGAGGTGGCGACATGAGGCCACAACTCAACGACCTTAGAGATTCGGGAGCGATAGAGCAAGATGCAGATATTGTATGTTTTATTCACCGACCAGAATACTATGGATTACAGCAAGATTCAGAAGGTAATTCAACACAAGGTTTAGGTCAAGTGATAATTGCAAAACATAGAAACGGCGCAACATGCGATGTAAATTTACGTTTTAGAGCCGAGTTTGCAAGATTTGAAGAATGGAATACTTTAGGACTGAGTGAAAGTATTTCTACGTTAGACGATTCTGGTAATATGACATTAGGTTCGTCAATGAACGATAATGCTTCATTCGATAATCTTGGAGGTTTTCCGCCTCAAAGTCAAGAAGCAGCACCATTTTAATTGTAAGCAATTATCGCAAAACACTCCGCCGAGTTTTACAAATCTCAGCGGAGTGTTTTTATTTTTTGGTTATTTTTTAGGTAAAATATTTGTGAATAATTCTTTTTTTTCGTTGTTTTTTTTTACTTCTTTTTTTATTTTTGCAAACAAATTATTAATTATTAACAGAAGTGTACAAAATATTAATAACTATATTATTGTCATTTGTATCATTTTCATCATTTGCTCTGAAAATCTTAATCCCGATGGACGAGACACAGACCAATCACTTAAAGGCATACGGGGTTTGTTATGCGGTTTTGGAAAGGGGATTGAGTGCAGAATGGCTTTTAAATTACCGCGGTGGAAGTTTCCTTACTGATTTTACCGACGAGACCGCTAAAATGTGCAGAGTTAGAAACGTAAAATTTGAACAGATTGCCGACGGTGCAGCAAACAATATTTTGTCGGAAATTTCGCGCAATGATGTAAATATGGAGCAAATAAAACTTGAAAAAGCACCCAAAATAGCAGTTTACGCTCCTAAAACTTACAAACCTTGGGACGATGCTGTAATGCTCGTTTTAACATACGCCGAAATTCCTTACACTGTGGTTTACGACGAAGAAATTCTAACCGGCGAACTTTCCAAATACGACTGGTTACATGTTCATCATGAAGACTTTACGGGTCAATTTGGAAAATTCTACTCTATGTACAAAAACGCACCTTGGTACAAAAATCAAGTTGCAGAGTTTAATGCGTTAGCACAAAAAATGGGATTTTCAAAAGTTTCACAATTAAAACTCGCAGTTGCCAAAACAATGAAAGCATTTGTCGGAGAGGGCGGTTTTATGTTTGCAATGTGTTCTGCAACAGACAGTTTTGACATTGCACTTGCCGCCGAAGGTGTTGACATTTGTCAACCGATGTTTGACGGCGATGCAATTGACCCTGATTGTCAAAAGAAACTTGATTTTTCCAAAACATTTGCATTCAAGGATTTTACGTTGGAACTCAATCCAAATGTTTATGAATATTCCGATATTGACGCAACAAGAACAAGAAAAGTAAATCAAAACAACGATATATTTACTTTGTTTGACTTTTCAGCGAAATGGGATCCCGTGCCAGCAATGCTTTGTCAAAACCATGTTTCAGTTCTTGACGGCTTTATGGGTCAAACTACGGCTTACAACAAAAAAGTCTTGAAATCTTCGGTTTTGATTTTAGGCGAAAACAAAGCCGCTAACGAGGCTCGATATATTCACGGTGAATACGAAAAAGGCACTTGGACTTGGTATGCAGGACACGACCCCGAAGACTATACGCATTACGTTGGTGATGAACCAACAAATCTGGATTTGCACCCAAATTCTCCGGGCTACAGATTAATACTCAACAACGTATTGTTTCCGGCGGCTAAGAAAAAGAAAATGAAAACCTGAACAAAATATTTGGTATGAAAGTTTTATTGGTCTCAACCTCAGACAGAAAAGGCGGAGCAGCAATTGCGTGTTATAGAATTTTTCAGGCTCTCAAAAAAAACGGAGTTGAAGTAGATATGCTCGTTAGAGACAAAATCTCTTTCGACAAAGATATTTATTCTCTCAACACAAATGTTTATCAAAAAATAAGAAACTTTATAACTTTCTGTATGGAAAGGATTTGCATACTTTTCTATCGAAAATTAAAAAGAAAACAACTATTTGAAATGTCGTTTGATAATTTTGGAGCCTTCAACCTATTAACACACAAAAAAATACAAGAGGCTGACATAATAAATTTTCATTGGACAAGTCAAGGTTTGCTGTCAATAAATCAAATAGAAAAATTATTGGAACAAAACAAACGACTTATTTTCACAATGCACGATATGCACTATTTTACAGGCGTTTGTCATTATGTTCAAGATTGCAAAAACTACCTTTGGGGCTGTGGAAATTGTCATTTTTTTTCTAACGGGAAAAAAACAAACGACATTTCAAAACAATTATTTTTGAAAAAGCAAAACATAAAATCAAGAGAGTCAATACGATACATCACATGCAGCAATTGGCTAAAAGATACTGCAAAAAAATCTCAAATGCTAAAAAACGCCAAAATTTATTCGATTCCAAACCCAATAAACACTGACACTTTCCGCCCTTTAGACAAACAAAAAGCAAAACAAAAATTTTCGTTAACAAACAAGAAAACAATACTTTTTGGAGCGGCAAAGTTTTCAGACAAAAGAAAGGGCTTTGAATATTTGATAGAGGCTCTGAAAATAATTCATAAAAAAAATAAAGAAAACAACAATATACAACTTTTGATTTTCGGACAAGGCGAAAGTCAACTTCTTGAGAAACTTCCATTTGACTATAAATTAGCAGGTTACATTAGCGGTGAAGACAAATTAGCATGGTTGTACAGCGCAGCCGATGTTTTTGTAACTCCAAGTCTTGAAGATAATCTGCCAAATACTGTTATGGAGGCTCTTTCGTGCGCAGTGCCGTGCGTTGCCTTTGATACAGGCGGACTTTCTCAAATGATAGACCATAATCAAAACGGATATTTAGCACAATTAAAAAACTCTGAAGATTTAGCGGCAGGAATTTTGCAAGTTCTTAATTCAGACAATTATATAACAATGTGTCATAATGCAAGAAGCAAGGTTGAAAACAATTTTTCAGAGCCTGTAATTGCAATGAAATACAACGAAATTTTCAGAACAATGTCAATATAAATACACAAAAAGTATGAAGATTGTTTTTGCATTTTTTTTATTTCTGACATTACTGCCGTTTGCGGTTTTATCGCAAAACAAAGATTCATTGCCTCAAGATACAAATTTCAGATACGGAGTTTTGGACAATGGTCTAACTTATTATATCCGTCATAACGAAAAACCTAAAAATCAAGCATGTTTCTATCTTGCTCAAAAAGTTGGTTCAATGCAGGAGGAGGAAGACGAAAGAGGACTTGCACATCTTTTAGAACACATGGCATTCAACGGTTCTAAGCATTTTCAAGGCGACAGAATGGTAACATTTTTGGAAGAAAACGGCATTAAATACGGTTCTGAACTAAATGCAAGCACCTCATACGATGAAACAATCTATTGGATTGACAACGTTCCTGTTGGAGAAAATAGTTTTTTGACCGACTCATGTATTCAAATCCTCGCCGATTGGTCGGGTAATATTTCACTTCTTGACGAAGAAATCGACAAAGAACGCGGAGTTGTAAAAAGCGAATACATCGCAAGAAATTCACCTGCAATGCGTCAATACGAAGAACTTCTACCGATTATACTGAAAGATTCAAAATATTCCAAACGTATTCCAATTGGACTAATGTCAATTGTAGAAAATTGTCCTTACGACAAATTAAGAGAATACTATAAAAAATGGTATCATCCTTCTTTACAAGGTGTTATAATTGTTGGCGATATTAACGTTGATGACACCGAAAAGAAAATCAAGGAAAAATTTTCAAAATTTCAAAATCCTGACAACGAAGAGCCAATTGTTTCTTACGATTGTCCTTTCAACGAAGAGCCAATTTTTGCAACTTCAAAAGATAAAGAACAGAGCAGAATTTCGTTTTACGTTTATTTTAAATTTAAGCAATTTCCTGAAGAAAAGCAAGGCGGACTTGATTACTTCAAGTATTTATTAAATTGTGAAATCATTTCCAAAATGATAAATTCAAGACTTCAGGATTTAACTGACGATATTCGTTCTCCGTTTTTTTCGGTATCATGCAAATTAGGAAACTATATTTTTGCTAAATCAGCCGGCGGACTTGCATTTATGGGCGTTGCAAAACCCAGTCGCGAAAAAGATTGCTACAAATCACTTTTAACCGAAGCAATGAGAATAAAAAAACACGGATTTCTACCTTCCGAATTAGAACGAATAAAAAAAGAAATTCTTTTTGTCAACGAACAAAACTATAAAAATCGTCAAAACCTAAAAAACACAGATTACGTAAAAATGTGTCTAAGGCATTTTCTTGACAACAAGGCATTAATCAGTGTTTCTGACCAATATTTATTAACAAAACAACTTACAGAAAAGGTTTCAGTAGAAGAACTTAATTCTCTTATACAAAATATAATAACTGATAACGGAAGAAATCTTGTAGCATTTAATTTCTCGCCTGAAAAGTCAGGTCAATTTTACATGAACGAAAATATTTACAAAGAAATTACAAAAGAAACTCTCAAAAAAAGAACGCCTTCCTACAAAGATGTTTTGATAAAGAAAAAACTATTAACAGAATTGCCCGAACAAGGAAATATAGTTAACGAAAAAAATGACACTATCTTTTCAGCAAAAATCCTAACCCTAAGCAACGGCGCAAAAGCAATACTCAAGAAAACCGACTTCAAACAAGACGAAGTGATGTTTTGTGGCTTTTCTTTTGGCGGCACATCTCTGAATCCAGAAAGCGAAATTTATAATTTCCGTTACGAAGACAAAATTATGGAAAACACAGGCTTGAACGGTTTTTCAACAAGAGAATTAAAAAAACTCAAAACTGGCAAACAAATCTCAATCAACATCAACATTGACAACGAATCTCAAAGTATATCAGGCAGTTGCAACGCCAAAGACTTAGAATTTTTCTTTACAAATATTTATTGCAGTTTTGTTTACGGAGGCTCTAACAAGCAAGATTTTGAAATCTTTAAGCAAAAACTAAGTCATAGGCTTCAAAACGAGAAAATAAAACCCGAAGCAGTTTTTTTGGATACAGTAAAATATTGGCAATTCAACAACAATCCACGCATTTCGGCTTTAAAAACTGACGATATTGAAAAAATCAACTTCAAAAACGTTATAAAAAACTATAAATCAAGATTTTCTGACGCTTCTAATTTTACTTTTTTCTTCACAGGTGATTTCAACGAAGACACGTTAAAATATTTGATTTGCAAATATTTAGCTGTTTTACCGCAAAAAAATACCAATTCAAGTTTTGAAAAAGGAAAAGCAAACTATTCCAACCAAAATGTTGACTTAAAATTTTCGCATCAAATGCTTTCGCCCGAAAGTTATGTGTTGATACAATATCTCAACGATGGCGTTTTTAGTTACAACCTCAAAACAATGCTAAAATTTAATGCGTTATCAGAAATAATCACCTATTTGATGCACAAAAAAATACGCGAAGAGGCTTCAATTGCTTATTCAACAGGTTGTAGCGCACTATTTCTTCATTCCGAAGAAGACGGCTTTGCCAAAACAGAATTAGTTTTGAAAAATCCCGTCAAGCCTGAATATGCTTTGGTTGCTCAAAATATAATGTATCGCATTTTAAGCGACATTTCTGGCAACGGCATAGAAGATGCCGACCTTAAAAAAGCAAAAGCGTTTATGCTAAAAAAACACCTTCAGAACATAAAAGAAAACGATTATTGGTTTAAAATTCTAAAAGAGAAATATCTCTACGGAACCGACCTTTTTACAAATTACGAAGAAGAGGTAAATTCTTTAACCTCAAACGATATAATAACATTACTTAACGGAATACTTAAATCCTCAACAAAACAAGTATTTCTAATGATGCCAACCAACACAAAACAAAAAGAAACATTAAACGATTAATCCACAAAAGTATTATCGTCGTCTTTGTCATTGTTGTTTTCAGCCGAAGGGACTCTTGTTGCTGAACCTTTGTAACGAGTTATCCAATCAGCGTTTTCCATACACGCCAAAAGTCTAAAACAATTATCTCCAAAACAAAAATCACTAAGTTTTTCGATTCCGAACTCTTTTAAAATCATAAACTGCTGAGGACTTGGAATTTCATCGCTTTCTGAATCGTTTGCCCAACCCTCATCGTGTTCTATTGGCATAAAAAAAGGATATTTTTTGTATCTCAATTGCCAAAGTCTTGACACTATATTATAGTCTTTAACTCCAAAATTTCTAAAAAAATCCTCCTTTGAAGGATTTGCAGCACTTCTTTCTCTTCCAGCCGCACGATTCACAAAACCGTCCATACTAAGTTGAGTATATTTCATAGTGCTATCGTCGTTGATATGAATTTCATAAAAGCGTACCAAGCCATTAAAATCAGGCAAAAGCACAAAACCAAAGAAATCTCTAATTTGAGGAGGCGTTTCATCTTCACCGAAAGTTGCAAAACCACCGTCATCTTCGCCCTCGTATTGAGCAAAAACAGAAACATTGATGCAACAAAATAAAATCAAGAAAAATAATACTTTCAGTTTCATAATTTATACCTCCTTATATATTTGTTATAAAAAAACGCAAAACCAATACCAAATATTATTTAACTATAAAAAAAGAATCCGTCTTAAACGGAGAGAACTCCGAAAGGCGGATTCATGTATAGCAGGCAATAAATAAAAAACTTTTTTAATATCGATAATGTTCGGCTTTGTAAGGACCATTAACATCAACACCAAGATAATCGGCTTGCAACTTAGTAAGGGTTGTAAGTTTTGCGCCAAGTTGTTTCAAATGAAGTCTTGCAACCTCTTCGTCCAAATATTTGGGCAAACGATAAACACCTATTTCGTATTTTTTCTGCCACAAATCCAACTGAGCAAGCACCTGATTTGTAAACGAATTGCTCATCACAAACGAAGGATGTCCCGTTGCACAACCAAGATTAACAAGTCTACCTTCTGCCAAAACAACAATACTATGTCCGTCAGGGAAATAATATTGATCAACTTGCGGTTTTATATTGACTTTTTTTATTCCAGCGACTTTTTCCAAATCCGCCATCATAATTTCATTATCGAAATGTCCAATATTGCAAACAATGGCTTTATCTTTCATTTTTGACATGTGGTTAGCAGTAATAATATCTCTGTTGCCAGTACAAGTTACGTAAATATCTCCTTGAGAAAGAGCATCTTCAACGGTTGTAACTTCAAAACCCTCCATACAAGCCTGAAGTGCACATATAGGATCGATTTCAGTTACCAAAACCCTTGCGCCAAAACCTCTCATACTTTTAGCACAACCCTTTCCAACATCACCATAACCACAAACAACAACAACTTTTCCGGCTATCATAATGTCGGTTGCACGTTTGATACCGTCAGCTAAAGACTCTCTACAACCATAAAGATTATCAAACTTGGATTTTGTAACAGAATCGTTAACATTGATTGCAGGAAACAAAAGTTTCTTTTTTTCGTTCATTTGATACAAACGATGAACGCCAGTAGTTGTTTCCTCTGAAACACCACGAACCTTTGAGGCTAATTTATGCCAATTAAAATTATCTTCTTCAATCGAAAATTTAATACGTTTGTAAAGTTCTTTTGCATCTTCACCTTCTACTGAAGCCTCAAGAATTTTAGGATTATCTTCAGCCTCAACTCCTAAATGCAACATAAGAGTTGCATCGCCACCGTCATCTACAATCAAATCAGGACCTTCACCGTTAGGAAAAGTCAACGCCTGAAGCGTACACCACCAATATTCTTCAAGATTTTCGGCTTTCCATGCAAAAACAGGCACGCCTCTTTCAGCAACCGCAGCCGCAGCCTCGTCTTGAGTAGAAAATATATTACACGAAGCCCAACGAACTTCAGCACCCAAAGCAGTTAACGTTTCAATCAATACCGCAGTCTGAACCGTCATGTGCAAAGAACCCATAATTTTTGCACCTTTAAGAGGTTTTTGCGCAGAATACTTCTCTCTCAGAGCCATCAGTCCCGGCATTTGAGATTCTGCAAGTTCAAGTTTTTTTCTTCCTAATTTCGCCAATGAAATATCTTTTACCTTAAAAGGAAGATTCTTTTCGATTTTATCCATTTTTGTTAACAAAAAATATTTTGCCCAAAATTCGTAATAAAAAACTGAAAATAAAAATTTTTTTTCGGATTTTATTAGTAATTTTGCGGCACTATTATTTTATTACAAATAGGTTATGAAAATACATCGTTTAACATCCGAAAACTCAGTTTTAGGCAACTTTATAGCCCAAATGCGAGATATTAACATTCAGAAAGACCCTTTAAGATTTCGCTATAATGTTAAAAGGATTTCGCACATTTTGGCGTATGAAATTTCAAAAACATTGTCTTACAAAAACACCACAATCACAACACCTTTGGCTACGGCACAGGGTTCTTGTATTGACAATAAAATAGTAATAGCCAGCGTTTTAAGAGCCGGACTTGCAATGCACGAAGGTTTTATAGATGTTTTTGACGATGCTGAAAATGCTTTTCTTTCGGAATATAGAGCCTACAAAGAAGACGGTAAAAATTTCGAGATAAAGTTTGAATACATGGCAAGTCCACACATTGAAGGCAAAACTTTGCTAATAGTAGACCCTATGCTTGCCACAGGCTCAAGCATAATTGTTGCTATGAATGGACTTTTAAGAAACGGCAAACCAAAACATATACATTTTGCGTCAATATTCTCCTCTGAACAAGGAATACAAAAACTTAAAGAAAATATTGACGAAGATTTATGCGATATTTGGACAATTGTTACCGACCCTGAACTTAATCAACACGGCTATATAGTCCCCGGATTAGGCGATGCAGGCGACTTGTGTTACGGTGAAAAGTTATAAAAAACAAAATTTTTAAAAAAAATTTGTGTATTCCGATAAATATGGTTAATTTTGCACATTTTAAAATCCGAAAATTAAAAAGCGACAAAGCGTGGATTATATCGTAGAATACAAAGGAATTGGAAACGGCAAATATGAGATTGATTATCATATAGATAAAGTTTTTTTCAGTCAGATAGAAGATGCGCAGTTTTCGGACGGAAATGTTGAAGTAAAAGTATTTATGACGGTATTTTCGGGTGGTTTGGAATTTGAATTTAGAATTTCAGGCACATTGAAAACCGAATGTGATCGTTGTCTTGAAGAATTTGATATGCCGATAAAAGGCAAATTTAACATGAGCGTAAAGTTTGCCGAAAAGGCTTCAGAGCCAGAAGATGCGGACGAAGAAATTTGTCTTTCATTGGAGGACACTTCAATAGACTTAAAACAACATATATACGAGTTTGTGGTTTTGAGTGCGCCTTTAAGACATCTTCATAAGGAAAAAGATTGCAACAAAGAAATTTTGAAAGCAATTAATTCCATAAATGAAGCCTCTGAAGATGACAACGAAATCGACCCAAGATGGGAAAAACTAAAAAGTTTGTTATAAAAAACTTTAAGAAAAAAATATTTATATTAACTTATTAAAAATAAAAAAAGAAAATGGCAAATCCAAGAAGCAAGATGTCCAAAACAAGAAGGGACAAAAGAAGAACACACTACAAAGCCGTAGCCCCGACTTTGACAAAATGCAGCAATTGCGGTGCAACTATTCAAATGCATCATGTATGTCCTGAATGCGGATACTACCGCGGACAACAAGCCGTTTCAACAGAAAACGTTGCACAATAAAAGACGTTTTTTTTTGAATTTAAATTTATGAAATCAGACGAATGAATATTAACAAAATTTTCATTTGTCTTTTTTCTGTTTGTTTTAGTAAAACAAATTTCATTTAATGAGCAACAAAAATTCCGTAATTACCGGTGTAGGAATGTACGTTCCAGAATACCGGCTTACAAACAACGAACTTTCTACTATGGTGGACACTTCCGATGAATGGATAACTTCAAGAATCGGAATCAAAGAACGCCGTATTATGAAAGACAAGGACAAAGCCTCCGCTTATTTGGGGGCGCAAGCGGTAAAACAACTTTTAGAAAAAACGGGGACCGACCCCTTGGACATCGACCTTGTAATCTGTGCAACCGTTGTTCCTGACTATGTTTTTCCGGCAACAGGAATTATTATCGCCGATATGACGGGTCTGAAAAACGCTTACGCTTTCGACGTACATGCCGCTTGTTCGGGATTTTTGTACGCACTTACCGTTGCAGACAAGTTTATCAAAGCCGGTAAAGAGAAAAAAATAATCGTTGTCGGTGCTGAAAAGATGTCAACAATCGTTGATTATACTGACAGAAAAACATGTCCGATTTTTGGAGATGGAGCCTCTGCCGTTTTGGTAGAAGCGACTCAAGAGAACATCGGCGTTATGGATTATATTCTCCGCTCCGACGGTGTTGGTGTAAAATACCTTCATATCAAAGCAGGCGGCTCACTAAATCCGGCAAGTGAAGAAACTGTCAAAAACCGCGAACACTTTATTTATCAAGACGGTCAGCCTGTATTTAAATACGCAGTAACACGCATGGCTGACGTATCGGTGGAAATAATGCAAAAAAACCACTTAACCGCCGACGATATTGCATGGCTTGTGCCTCATCAAGCAAACTTAAGAATCATAGACGCAACGGCACGAAGAATGGAACTTGACCCGTCAAAGGTTATGATTAACATTCAAAAATACGGCAACACAACCGCTGCTACAATTCCTATCTGTCTG
>Ga0326513_10002965_pt1 | contig 12393 bp, 16 predicted proteins | sample 2_2465_0518_D_FD_203654 | JGI IMG/M metagenome (GOLD analysis project Ga0326513, IMG submission 203654) | Bovine rumen microbial communities from UC Davis, California, United States - 2_2465_0518 | ecosystem: Host-associated > Mammals > Digestive system > Stomach > Rumen | place: USA... | reverse complement strand
GCCAGCGCGATCCCTCGCAATCCCTTTTCGTCATTGTGCACAATGAGGGCTAATTATCTTTGTGCAATCTCACAACCGATTTTTGTCCCGAAAAATTTGACTTTTCGCCAAGAGGGGGGTATACTCTAAACATACTACAGGGACGGGCAAACAAACAACGATCTATAGGAAAGAAGAGGTGTGATATGTTAAACATCGAACGAATGAATATGGTCGGGAATGTATTTTCGGCTGTGACTTGCGGTTTAACAGACGAGGAAATCGTACGAGTAATAATAATTACATTTCCGAGGGCTATGCGGAGAGCTTTTGAAAAGCACGACGAGTTTGTTAGAAAGGAGAATGAGGGAAAAGAAAAGAAAGGTGTGGACGAGTTGGGCAAAGCCAATGCCGCTGTAAGCGAAATCGTTGATATGGCGAAAAAGATGATGAAAGAAGGAATGTCAAGAGACAAGGTAGAGTTTATCATTAGGGCTGCCTTGCACCATGTGGAATTGGGATTAGGTGAAGAGGATTAAGGAGAATAAAAACAGGGGCGGATAAACCGCCCCATTTTTTTTTATTCCGTTATGTCTCTCTGACAAAGCCACGTTCCTGCAAGGTAAGCGAAAGCATCGGACCCTGTTTTGATAATGTCGCTGAGAGCTATATTGCCCTCCCACTTGTACTGCTTCCAGCTTCCGCCGTTCTCAATCTCTGTCTGGAGCTGTGTTATGGATCCGTTTGCAAAATTTACATAAAACCTATTGTTTCCGTCAGTGCCTATCCGAACATAAGCGCCCTGACCTCTTACACTGACCCATTGAGCAACGGGCGTTGCGCTTCCCTGAGCGTCCGTATCAAAAAGAACAAGGTCGTTGGGATAACCTCCTTGCCACTGTCTTCCCCACGGGTTCCCTAACTGTCCGAGACCGTCGTTTATGGCGATATCGTAATCGCCTCCGTCTGAGGTTTGAAGAGAAAGCGTGATATTTGGTATATAGCTTGTATTTGTGATATATAAGGTCTTTGTGTCTGTTTCGTCATCCGTATTCACAAAAGTAAGCGCCTGAGTGTAGTCTTTTAACGGTACTCTTATTCCTATGCAAGTCCCTATAAGGAAGCCTTCAGTATAAGTAGAAGCTCCGATAACCGGCGATCCGATATTGTGTCTGTCAACCACAACCTCTTTTCCGCCGCTTGTCGCTCCGCCTACTACGGAAAGAACTTCTCCGTCCATCTGTAAACCGGATCCAATTTTAACTCCGCCTTTTACTGTCGCGCTTGCTGTGGGAAGCGTATAAGGCTCTCCGCCTCCGCCGGTTGTTGATAAAACTTCGCCGTTCATCTGTAAACCAGAGCCTATTTTAACTCCGCCTTTTACAGTAGGGGAAGCTGTCGGGAGAACATAAGAACCCCCTCCGCCGCCGTTCTCTTCGAGCGCCTTTACTCTTCTTTCGAGAGCTTTGTAAGCACGGAGAAGTGTGAGATTGTCATTAAAGACAGAAGCGTCATTTCCTAAAATAATCATAATATTTCTCCTTTATGAAGTCTGGATCGTCCACGAATTGTCCGTAACGGTACTCTCTGTGTTCGTTCCTGCTGTCAGATTGATCGTGATTGTGATTGTTCCGGAATTCTGAATGTCCTGAGCCTGCAACTTTGAGCCGATTTCAGAAGTTATCCGGACTTTATCGAGCTGAGATAAAAGAGCCATAATAGCCCTCCTTTCGTTTTAATTAAATAGTGAGGGGAGGGGACTTTATCCACCGCCCCCCACCATTAAGAGAGAAAAGGTGCTTAAACAAGTGAGGCTTGCTTATGCTATAGTGATTGTTGCGGTTGCGGTTTTCGTTCCGTCCGCTACGGAAGTAGCTGTTACGGTAAGGGAAGTTCCCTCTTCGTCGCTTGCGATCGTGAGTACGCCGCTGTCTCCGATTGTCGTTCCTGTGCTTGTAGCGCCAGTCACACTCCAAGTAACTGCTTTGTCCACAAAGTTTGTGCCGGAAACTGTAGCCACGAACTGAACCGCCTGCCCTGCGCTTGCTGTTACTGTGGAAGGAGTAACTGCTACGCTTGAAACGGTAGGAGCCTCGGGAAGGAATACCGCCGCGTTTGCGAAAGGCGAAACGCTGAGCGTCTTCCAAGCGTGATAGAAGTAATTCCAGTACATTCCCTTTGCGTTGTACTGCTCCGTGAAATTGATGAGGTTGTCATAAATCATGAACCAGTCTTCATCAACGAGTACGGCGGGAACGGCGTTGAGTGCGGTTTTTTCTGCATCTGTGAGAGGTGTGAAGTTTTCGCCAAAGAGAGCCTTGAGCCTTGCGTCGTCAATGTTTCCAAAGCTATCAACAAGGACTTTGTGACCGAGAAACTCTGCCTTGTCCATATTGAAAGCCGCCGCGAGGACATCAACATCCATAGTCGCGTCAAAGTCGGCATTGACGATAAGATACTGCTGTTCCTTTTTCGAGAAGTTGTGAACGCCTGCCACGTTGTAGTCAACGCTCATAAATTCCATCTTGTTTGATGTAGACTTGAAAGCCTTGACTGCGTTCTTTGCGTCGTTTGCGTAATCACCAGCAACAACGGGAGCGAGACCGCCTGCAAGGATCCTCTTTGCAAGAAGATACTTCATAGCGACAAACTCGTCGTACTCTGCCGCTGAGTACATACTGTCAACGACACGGGAAATGAGTTCGGTTACTCCGTCCCAAGACATAAAGGCTTTTCTGAGGTCTTTGTCCTGAATGGTAGCGGGATAAACTTCCTGATAGTTGATGATGTGGAACGCGCTCTTTACATCGGGGAGAACACGCTTGAAAACGGTGTTTTCTGCATCTTCTGCTGAATACTGCTCCGGAGAAGCAATGTTTACGAAAATCTCTTCGATCGTCTCACCGTATTCAAGGATACCTTTCTTGAACATCTTCCACGGGTTCTGGAACATCTTCGAGGTGAGGATAACCTTGCCGATCCTGTTGATGAGAGCCGACAGAAACTCATTCTGAAGCGCTGGATAGTCCATTATGATCGTACCGATTTCACGGATACTATCGGCGTCTGCGGTTGCAAGCGGGACTTTGTCCCTAAAGTCGATTGAAGCGCTATTACGAATAGCGTTGATAACATCTACACTTGCGTTAGTGAGAGTTATCATTTTAGAAGGTGTAGTAGACATTTTTTTACTCCTTTTCTTTGCTTAGTTACTGTTCAAGCAACGAGGGTCTGAGGACTTCTCTTCCCTCCGGTGCTATAATGGGTGCTTCTCTTGTGCCAATCTCTGAAGCGTGAGCGATGTATGACGGAATGACAGCCTCTTCGATAACGGGAGTGTCTTCGGGTTCTGTTTCAGCCTCAACTTCCTCCTGTACCTCTTCAATGATTTCGGCTTCCTGTGGTTCGGCGGTTTCGCCCTGTATCTCTTCCGCTGTTACGGTATCCTCTGCGGGAAGCGGTTCAATAACGGGGTCTTCTGTTTCCACTGTTTCGTCAACATCTTCAACGGTTTCGGGGGTGATTTCTGCCCCGTTTTCACCGTCATTATAAACAACATCGAGGGCTTCTTCGAGGGTGCCTGCCTCTTCTGCCGTCTCAACGGTGTTTTCTGTTTCTTCCATTACAATGTCTTCTGCTATAACATTTGAAACGTCCATTTTTGCTTCTCCTTTACTTTACTTCTCTTCCTGTTCCGGTTGTGTCTTTGAAAAGATCGTCAATAGTGATTTTTTCTGCCCGTCTCAATCCTTCAGCTTCTGCGTCGTCTGCCTCTTCGTCCGGATTGCCCTGCGCTCCAGAGTAAAAACGGTGTTTGTACTTCGCACGCCAGAGCGCGTCGTTTTCTTCGTACTTTTTCTTCCAGTCTGTGCCCTGTGCGTCTTCAATCCTTTTCTTGAGGTCTCCGTAAGTGTCCTGCATATCTTCAAGGAAAGAGATCGAGTCGTCGTCGCTTTTGTCTCCGATAATGCTGTTTACCTTGTCGAAAAATTCTTTTTCACTGAGTATCATACCTTTTCTCCTTTTCTGTGTTACTTTTTCTTATTGTATTTCTGTGTCGAAACTCCGATAAGTGAGCCGATAAAAATGCCGATAGCTCCGATTATCGCACATACGATCGTTGCGTCTGAGCCGATTGCCGCTGATATCGAGGATATAAGAACGACAAGCGAGGGAATGAAGATCGTTGCTACATATTTAAGAATATCATAGACTTTGTTCGGTAACATTTTAGCTCCCCCTTTTAAAAACAATGTTTTCAATGATTGCAAGGCGTTTGTCAAAATCGTTATACTTTTTGACTTCTGCTGTTAGTCCGTCAAGCTTGTTGTTTATCTCATTTATCTTTTCTTGTTGTAAAGCTTCATGAACGTTATTTGCCTTGACTGTGGTTAAGATCGTCGGAATTGCGGTACAAAGCCCCGTGAGAACTGCTATTAAAATGCTTGCTATCGTCGGATCCATACCGCCCCTCCTTTCGTTGTTTTTACTAAATTAAGTATAACATTTTTGTGCATTGTGTCAACATTATAATTCCGGATTAGATAACGGAGTGTTGTCTTCGTTGTATCTAACAGAAGTTCCCGGGACAAAGTCGTAATATCCGCCGATAACATCCGGATTAACCCACCATCTTATTCCGGCATCATACAGAGCTTTTATCGCCTTCATATCTTCGTCGGGGACATTGTGGTTATAGGCGTTCAATCCCGCCGTTTTGAGATATGTCCACCATTTACGAGTTTTTCTATAAGGCGGCATAATCCTGTTCTGTGAGTATCCGTAAGCATCAAAGAAATCGTCTGCTTGTCTTACAAAGCTTTCGGGAGCGTGGAATATTCCGATATGATAACCAAAGTCGCCCATTAGTTTGCTTGCGTTTCCCACGCTCTGCCCGTGGAATGAGGGAGGCGTGAGAGAAGCAACGTGCTTCTGCGCTGCGATTAACTGAGTCTGTAATGCAAGCATTTCATTATTTTGTGCCATTGACAGAGAACGGGAAGCCTGAGCGTTTTCAAAGCTTGCCTTTGCCGTGTCCTGAGACAGCATATTTTGAGCCATCATATTAACGCCGTTTTGTCTTGCAAGAGCATTTACTCCGAGCCAGTCGCCCGTCGTCATAGAGCTTCTAACCGCTCCTTTAATGTCTCCCCCTGCGATCGACCACATAGGAGACAATTGAGCGTCCCTTGTTTTCATCGCCATTTCATTAGCGATATTCTTGTTTGAGAGGTCGAGTCCTGCTATGCTTGCGTTAGTAGTAATCGCCGCCCCCTTGTCCTGTAACAAGATTTGCTGATTTGCATATCCTGTTTGCGTTTCAAGCATTGTCTGATTGATAGCTAAAATATTGCCGTTCCGAGCCATCCACGCCTTGAAACCGTCCGTTGTATAAGCACACTGAGGAAAGCCCGACAGTTCTACTCCGAACTGTCTTGCACCGCCCTTGTAGTTTATCGGCTGAAGCATACAGTCAGAGACACAACCTAAAGAGAACCGGAGATTGAACTGAGGTTGCACGACATTCTGAAAGTATTCGATTGAATAGGACGCAACAACGCCTTGACCGTTCGTGACATAGATACCTTTGAACGGGCTTGTAAGCAATTTCTTATTGCGAGGAACGTAGCCCGAACCGTTGTCTATATGGTTATTTATGGTAAAGGTATATGTATACGAATTCGTATTCATTCGGAGTAAAACATCCGGAAGCATAACGATAGCAACGACGGAATTTTCTGCGCCACAAGCTGAAACTTGCGAGAGGTAATTGTTTACCGCCTGAACGCCTGCAGCATCCGTCGCAAACTCATACATATTCAGACCGGAATACACACCGCCCATCATTTGTCCATCAACCGTGCTTTGTGCGTCTCCGTTATTATTGAGCGTTGTAAAGACGCAAATTTTCCAGTCGCCCGTCCAGAGCAAGTTAGAGTCCGCTACTTCCTCAAAGACCATTTCGCCCGTATCCAGACTTTCGGGAATGATATTGTCTCCTGCGAGGTCTCTGAGAGGGTGAGACATTCTCGCAACCATACTTTCAAGAAGCGTATAGTCCGTTCCTGCAAGGTATGTTTGATTGAGATCGAGACTGAAGAAAACGGCTGTCGTATCGTTGTTCACATATTCGTAATTCGTAACAAAGGCATAGAACCACTTATTTTCGAATGATGTATTTTTAAACATCATATAAGAAGTTCCGAAAACTCTTCCTATAGGGAGATTGACATATATCAATCCGCGAGTGTGTCGAACTACTGTATAATCCGTCAAAGTTACAAAAGCTTTAGAGGCAAAATACGCCTCTTGCGCTGCGGGAGTGCTGAAAAAAGCTGTATCTACGGGAGAAAGCCTCAGATTTTTTATGAGCTTTACCGTACTGTCCGGTGCTATATACATAAGATAACTCCTTTCAATCTTTATTTCAGTATAACATAACAACGGTATCATTCAAGAGAAAATAACGCTGTTCCAGTGGCGGTTTTTGTAGCCTGTAGGATCGCCGCCCCCTCCAGAGCCTCCAAAGTAATTGTACCAATAACGTGCCGCTTCTTGTGCCTGCGTAATCATTGAAGCTGTCCAAAGAGAGCGCTTCCAAGTTTCTATTGAATTGACACAATCTAATGCCGATTGTTCCGGCGTGTCTCCACCGGTAATGCACCACGGCATCTGAAAATAAGGAAAAGTGATCCCGCTTTCCTGTCCGTATGTCGTCATCAGATTTGTATATTCTGAGGCGTTGTTATCAGTAGCCCACGCTTCAGAATAAAGCCCGTCAAAAGGAGGCATATAGGGTGCTATAATATTTCCGAGGTCTTGTCTTGTAAAACAACCCCTTGAAAAGCTACGTCCCGTTGCGTTTCCGTTCCATATCTGTATTTTATAGACATTGTTAAAACCGCCATAGCCCCAGTCGTAAGAATAGACCTGAGGGCCCCTGCCACTTCCGAGGCTTGCATAATCGTTTGAGCCATATCGAGGCGTTCCTAAGCCCTGATTAAGCATCCGGTTTATGTCGTTGTTAAAAAGGGCGGCTGAAGGTGATCCGGAGTATTCCTGATAGTTTCCGTTTGTGTAGTCCGGATATCTTAAAGAAGCGCTCCATATAGAGCCTACTATATCCATAAAGAACTGTTCTATCAGATTGATCGCGTCTCCGTCAGTCTGTCCGTTTTCTGTTACCTGATAACTACTGTTTAATATTGCATATTCTCTGCCCTTTGAGTAGCCGTACAAAAAGCTTGTCGGCTCAACCAATCCGAGCAAGCCGTAATTATATTCCCGTCTCTTCTGATTTGTCGTGAGGTTTAATAAAGGATATCGCGTTATATACTGCCTTGCGCTTCCTGTTCCGTACCCGTATATCATCGGCAAAGGAAAAGGAACGCCTCTCACCTTTGTTGTGTTGTAGTTGTACCACGATAAAGGGCTTCTAATCCCCGTATATAAATAAGGGATTGAAGCTGAATAATTCGATATTCCTTGAAAAAAGGCGGCGTTCTGCGTCTTCTGATATCCTATACATCCATCGGCAAAAAATGGATTGTATCCGCTCTTCACTTCTATATAACCCAAAAGACCACAAAAAGCTGAAAGTAATCCGCCACTGTCAAAAAGCCCCTCATTTCCGGGGCTTCCTATTCCGGTCTGACATACTGCCTGCGAGGGCGGCGGCGTTCTTTTGAGCGTCTTATATATAAAGTCCTGTATCGTTGCGGGCGTTCCTGCGTGCAATCCTGCAACCATATAACCCTGTCTGCCTTGACTATCCTCTCTTTGCCACGATCCGAGGCAATAAAGCCCACAATCCGCATCAAACCACATATCGTGCAAGAGCGTAACATTATTTAAAGCCGCCTGAGAAGTCCGTGCAAACTTTTCGGACGATCCACCCGTCGAGATGGATCGCCCCTGATTTATCCAGTATGCTATATCATGATTTTCGGACGGCTGATAGCTGTCCCATTGTTTGAATGACATTTAATATATCCCCATAAAGCATCCCGACAAAGCTTCGATAACTTGCATATCAATATTCAGAAAAGTATTTCTGAAATCATTGAGAAGACTTGCGGGCGATCCTGTATAGCCACTTACGTGCTCAAAATAATCTGAGGCATTTTTCACGGCTGAAACCTCCGAGCCTTTGTTGTCCTCTTCAGACTTTGCGTTTCTTGCGTTTGTGTCCGCCTCTTCTGTTTTTCTTGCTGAAGAACTGTCTTCTTTCCTATCTGCGAAACTTGCATTGTCATAGGTCTGCGTTCCTGTGTCCTTCGCGTTTCTTGCTGTAGCGTTCGAGCCGTTGTCCTGATTTTCCGAGAGGCTTGCATTTGTTAAATAGCCTGAGCCGTCCTCTCCAAGAGCATTTCCTATAGCTCCTATAGAGCCCTGTGGAGTGTCAAGCATTCCCGCCTTTGAAGTGCTTTTACCGGTAGAAGCGCCTGCATTGCTCTCTTCCGTTTCGAGAGCGTCCGTCCTCTTGTTAGAACCGGTTTGCATATCTTTCGCGTTTTTCGCGTCCGAGCTATTCTCATTACCGCTTTTGAAGTTTGCGCTGTTTTCGTCCGTGCTTCCGCTTTTCTTAAAGTCGCTGAAGCGTGAAGTGTCTGAAGACCCCCCACCGTGAGTGGCTTTTTGCATATCCTGAGTGTAGAACGGATTGAATTTGATAAGTTCACTTTCGTAAAGCTGATTGAAAAAGGGCATCTCTTCGTAAAGCGTACGATTGAGGAAAAGGAGAAACGCGTCCTCTGTTTCCTGTCCGATTTCCCTCAGATAATAATGAAAAAGTATTTTCTTTTCCAGACCGACGCGATAGCTTTCGTCGAAAATCGGAAAGTTTGTGAAAATGTAAGGGATCGCCGCCTCTATCTTATCTTCAATAGGGATATTGTCTATTTCATCTTCAGTATATATATCACGGTCGATTAAAGCGTCGTCTATGAGGTCTTTTAAAAACTCTGTATATTGTGCGCTCATTCTGATACACTCCCTTCCTGCAATCCTATCTCTTCGGGCTTTTCTTCCTCTTTAGGATTTTCGCGGTCGATTATATCGCCCTCTTTGTATTCGTCTCTGTAGTCTATACGCACATTCAGACCAAACATTTTATTGATTTGTTCGCACGCTTGCTGTCTTGCCATAAGGCGAGAGTAACGGCTTGCAATCGTTCCGCCCTGCATTCTTGTAACTTCGTCCTTGACCATTCGTTCTGTCTTTGTGTCTGTGAGGTTAGGGACTCCGAGATATGTAAGAGCCTCATTCCATATCTGAGTTTTGAGCGTATAGAGTTTGTCTGAGATATACGGAGCGCCCGTCGATATTGTTCTAATCCCGTTAGGATCGAAACTCTTATCTGCGTATATAACGGGGCTATTTCCTTCATACTTCTTATAAACATTCTGAAGCGTGAGGCGCTGTTTTTCGTCGCATATAACAAGAACCGGCGTTTTCTGTGCGTTCACGTTTGTGTCGATTGTTCTGTCAATCGCCGCCAATCTCTTCGCAAAGTTGCGGATTGTCAAAATGCTGTTTGTATGTAGCATATTATTGAAAATAAGCACGCTGTTTTCTTGCGTGAGGCTGTTGTTGTATCCGTTTGAGGCGTATGCACGGCGATCTTCCGGAATATCGTACACATCCCATTGTCCACCAATCATACACCTTAAAGCGAGATCGCCTAAAACATCATCACGGAAGAAAACGGCATAACCGTCTCTGAAAAGAGATAGCTCCAAAAATCGAGCGTCCACCGTTTCCGGCAATCCTTCCCATTCAAAAAGCGAAATCGCTATTTCGGTCAGTCGGTCAAAATATGCTATCCATTCGGCATCATTGTCGATTTCCGCGCGCCAAAAAGGTTTTTGCGTCGGACTTGTAGTGGCTTTATGCTTTCTTCCCATAATATTCCTCCACTTTTTCTTTAGTAATTTCGCCAGTAATTCTGCCTATGTATTCGCCGTTTTTGTATAAAATGACGGTAGGTACATATAAAATCCCTAACATATAGAAAAGGTGACGCTCCTTTTCTATGTCACAATAAAAGGTCTTTATTTCGGGAGAGATTTTCTTCATCACTCCACGAGCCTTTATACACCTTCCACAATGGCTTCCAAAGAGGACGGCAACGGAGCCGCCCTCTTTTATGCTTTTTATATATGTCGCTGTCGTGATCTTTTCCATAGTTACCTCACCGCATAAAATCTTATGCCTTCACCGATCCAACCGATATCGCACAATGCTTCGTACTCTGTTACCTTTATGGTAAATACGTGATCTCCGCTGTTAGGATTGTATGCACGATATACGGGGATATTCGGGAACGTGTTTGCATCTGTCGTGTAAAAAGCGCCCCCTTCTAAAACATATCCAGCGGCTAAAAGCGCGTCGTATTCCTGTCCTATCGTTACATAACAATGCCGTCCGTCGCTTGCAACCATTCTTTCAACTTCAAGCCCGCTTTTAGGAGCTACAAACGCGATCCCTTCATAAACCCATCCGGCAAGAGCGAGGGCGTTTGCTTCGTCTCTTGACTTTGTGTAAAAATGCTCTTCTCCGACTGAGTTATAAAGACGATAAACTGCTTCGCCGTCTGGATAATTCATTTCCGGAATAACTACATCTTCCTGAGCGGGCTTTCCCTCTGCTTCGTATTTCGGACGGGCATAGCCTTTTATGTAAGGGCTATCGACTCCAATTGTGCGCCTTTTAACGGCGTCGTCGTTGTTGCACTCAATGACCGTCAAAATCTGACCGTCAACGGATTCGACAAGCCCGACGTGATCTGCATGTCCGTCGCCCTGCCAGTCGTAGAAGATTATGTCGCCGCTTTGAGGTTCGCAAGAGCCTCTATCAAAGTATTCGCCTCTCTCTTCATAAAGTTCTATCATTTCCTGACAACCACATTCAAGCGGATACTCTTCGCCACCTCCAGCTTCAATAATAGCTGAGGAAAGACCCGTAGCACACCAAGCGTCCCTATATGTGACGCGATAACCGCGCGGGCGGTGTCCGTGAATATCGAAAAAGTTGTTGTATTTGTCGATGATGAAAGCGTGATCCGGCTCTCTAATTCCGAGCCAAGATATAAATATTGCGAGAAGTTTACTTTTTGTCATTGCTTTTCTCCTTTTTATATCCAGTGATTATTGTGAGCGATCCGTCCTTTTCGAACCTCTTGACCTTGTAAAAGACCTTGAAATTTTCAGAAGTTTCGACTTCAGTTTTCTTTTTTCGTGCCATAGCTAAAGCCTCCTTTCTCTTGTATAGTATCACCCTTTGTGCTATAATTCAAGTATAAAAAAAATTTTGCACAAATTTAAGGAGAAAAAATTATGTATTATGACGGAACAAAACTTCTTTCCACAAAAGACCTTGACGGAGAAACGCCGGAGATTTTTATGGTATGCGGAAACCGTGTCGGCGGTAAAACCGTGTATTTTTCAAAAAAGATTGTTGACGATTTTATAAAAGAGGGAAAACAGTTTGTTTTAGAGTACCGATTCAAAAAGGATCTCCAGCACGTTGAAAACGCGTTTTTCGACGATATACAGACAATCAATTTTGAGGACGGGACAAGCCTTTCGGGATACACAATGACAAGCGAAAATGTCGGAGACGGAGATATAAAGAAGCTATATCTTACAAAAGGCAAAGGAAAAGAGCAAGAATGTGGCTATGCAGTAGCGCTGAACAATGCGGATAATTTGAGGCGGTACAGGGCGCTTTTTAAAAAAGTTGAAGGGATTTTCTTTGATGAGTTTCAGAGCGAGACAAGGCATTATTGTCCGGATGAGATTATCAAGTTTATGAGCGTCCATACTACAATTTCGGGCGGGCGTTATGTGCCTGTTTATATGTGTTCAAACGCTGTCAGTATGATAAACCCATACTATACCGCTTTTCGTTTTTCGGCGCGTCTGCAAAAAGGGACAAAGTTTTTAAGAGGTCACGGCGTTGTTTTGGAGCAAGCATATATCGAAACCGCTGCACAAAAACTGAAGCAGTCGGGCTTTATGAAAGCTTTTGGCGATAATAAATACATCGACTATTCTACAGAAAACGTATATTTGGACGACAATTCAACTTTCATACAAAAAATGACGGGGAAAAATGACTATATCCTCACTCTTATAAGCGAGGGAAAAGAATATAGCATCCGAAAATACGACGATATTTTATATGTAGATGACAAAGTAGACAAGAGCTTTCCTCAGAAAATCGCCGTAAAAAGCACCGATCACGGAATAGACAGTATATTACTTCCAGAGGCTTATTTTGCTTACAGTATGTGCAAAAAATATTTCGGATTTGGTCAAGTACGCTTCAAAAATATCTTGTGTAAACAAGCATTTTTTGATATGATTTCAGTAAGATAAGTATGACGACTTCACGGGAGCGACTGATTGATTT
>Ga0326513_10002964_pt1 | contig 12396 bp, 11 predicted proteins | sample 2_2465_0518_D_FD_203654 | JGI IMG/M metagenome (GOLD analysis project Ga0326513, IMG submission 203654) | Bovine rumen microbial communities from UC Davis, California, United States - 2_2465_0518 | ecosystem: Host-associated > Mammals > Digestive system > Stomach > Rumen | place: USA... | reverse complement strand
GCTTGGTCTAACAAATTCTTTACTTTCAACGACGCTGCTAATCTTTCAATGGTAGTAGTAATTCCTAAACAATATATCGCTGCACTAGTTCAGAATGTCCTTGCTGTATCTACTAAAGAGCTTAATTCTTCATTCATAGACAAGATTGTTATCAAATCAAACATGGTTGACGAATTTGCTATAGATTTGATTAAGAGTATTTTCTCAGCTATCTATTCTGACGGTATTCGTTCTAGAGTAACAAGCGACATCTTACTTGTTAATAAACTCTTACAAACAGAAGGAATGAATATCACTGCTACTACAAGCGCTTCGAATTATTATGAAGCTATGAAAGCTAGCGACGTATTCCAAAAACACGCAAGCTCACTTCACCAGTTCAAAAAGGACAGTGGAGACGAGCACCTCGTTTATGAAATGCTCCAGTTTGTAAATCAAAATAGCTCTTCTGCGAAAATCAACCCGCTCGAATTCTACAACAGTTTCCTTGATACTCCATATGTTCATATGGAAAACATTTTCAGTCGTTGTGGTTCATTCCAAAGATTGTCAGGTCAGAGCATTACTTATGCCGATTTCAATTTCTCAAACAATCTCAATGAGATGGACAGTTTCTTTGTAGATAAAGATCGTGATCTTATTATTTACGGTCTCAAAATCCTTCGCTATCTTCCGTTCATGTTGTTTAATACTTACATTATCGGTGGAGGAATGTCACACAATGAAGCTAAGCAAGTATTAACTAATGTAAGACGAATTATGCCTTCTATCCTCGGATATAAAGCTTCTAATCATTGGTCTGCTCCAGTTGTATCTTTCATTGTTGAAAATATCAACTATCTCACAGACAAACTTGCTCCTGAACTTGCTTCACCAATCACTGTAACGACAAATACTCGTATTGCTCTTATTAATGCGATTAATAAATTTGGATTTGTTGCAGAAGATCCTACTGAAGAAGAAGAAGACACTAGTCTCGCAAAAGATGTATCTGATAAACCTACGGTATAAAATATGAATTTTGAAAAGAAAACTGAAGCATACATAAAAGACTGCTTGTGCATTAAGCACGATCGCAGTCAAGAATATTATTTTGGTGAAAATAATAATCTGAAAATTAGACTTACTTCTTGGATTGAAAATCTTCGAGACAGAGTTTATGCTAAAGCTGAAAGCACAGAAAATTATACACCAAAAGACGCTCTTCCTATTTTAAAAGAAGAAGCTAAAAAACTTAGCGAAATAATCTGTGAAGAATTTAATATCGAAGGCTGTACTGTTGGTTGGATCAATCAAATCAACGCAAGTTGCTATGGTCATTTAGGAAATTCCGATTTATTCGGAACAAGCGATAATGCTAAAGACATTCGTCTTAAACTGAATGATATCATTGATACTTCAAACGGTTTCAGATATAGAAGTAAAAAAGGAATCTTTTACGTTATTAGTATGGGATACCCTTTAGCTGCAACTGATGATTTCTTCACAGCAGAAGAAGCTGCCGCTGTTTTAGTCCATGAACTTGGACATGCGATGCAACATATTGTTAACTCATTTAATAAAACTGTAAGTATGCAGGTGTATGAATCGTTATATCACACTATAAACAGTGAAGATATTGATACGTATTCTCCATCCGCTAGAAAGGAAATTAAACAGTTATTCAAAAAGCTCAGGAAAGCTACAAATGACAAAAACGATAAAGCTTTAGACAAAATAGCAACGTCTATTTTAGACGAATCTAAAGAGTATCAAGGTACTTCTTTTTCTAAAATGACTGATGATAAAATCCAAGGAATTTTAGAGGAAAGTTCTCATAGTGATTGGGAACTGGATAGAAAGAAATACTTCGATAGTAGAGTTGATGCCACTAATAAAGTGAAATCTAGTTTTAGTCATAAATGGAAAACTTTCTGGTCAGGTATAGTTGGCGTTTTAGGCTGTGCATTAATGATTCCGATCGCATTGTCTAAAAGAAACGCTGCGAAGAATCCAGATATCAATCAGTTTAAAATATTTGAAGAAACTGCTGATGATTTCTGTCAAATATATGGTCTCGGATTGGAACAAGCTTCGGCAATGAAAAAGTTTGCAACTATGTCTGATCTAACAAAAAAGAAAACTGGCGGATTACTTGAACGAATTCCGTTATTTGATCTTTTCTGGTCTATTTCTGAGTTAACCGACGATTACGATTCTGCTATGGCAGGTTATCCTACAAATAGACAGCGCATGCTCAATCTTTATAAAGCTGCTAAATTTGAATTGCAAAATAATAAAGAGTTAACTGCTGCTCAGAAAAATGAACTAGATAAACAAGTTGAAAACTATAAAACCTTCTACGATGAATTTGTGAAAATCGATTCAAAGAAAGGTTGGTTCTATCGACTGCTGTCTGGATTGAATCGAGATAGTATTGAGGCCGAAGCTAAACAAGACCCTTATATTTACAAACACGTTCTAATTCCTTTACAGCAACGCATGGATCCTAGTTTTGATCCATATAAAGAATACGCTGACATTATGGAAGACGATAAAATCAAATAAAAAGATCTCCTCCCATAATAGGGAGGAGTCTTATTTTTTTTTACACATTTAAACCGAATTGAGAATAAGGAGACAACTCTTCTTCTGAGCTTCCATAATTAACAGAATCGGACGATCTATCTTGATATTCTGTGATTTGGTTAAACGATGTAATATCTTCAGATTTCATAGACGGTGATACGGTTACACAGGTGTTAAGTCCAAACACAGTTGAACCTATGCTGTTAGATGAGTTAACTAAAGCATTAACGCTAGCACCTTCAGAATCAATTTTAATGTTGATCTTAGACCCACTCAATGTAGTATCAAGCTTAATAATGTCTTCACTGGTCAAGTTATCTGCAACTTTATAAGTAAGCGTACCTGTGGTATTTGTTGCAATCATTTTACTAGAATGTGATTCTCTAGTTTCGATATTAGAATTCTTAAAGTAAACGTTTTCGAAATTATAAGTTACACCAGAAGGCTTAACTATAATTACAGGATCAAATTCGACTTTAGTGTTCCTAATATTGATTTTATCAGAATTAAAGGATGTGCTATCTGTACTAATTCTGTACATTCCATCTACTGAAATTTCATTAGCTACAACATTGGTTTTGACAAAATAAAGAACTCTATTTGATTCGTCTACTACAGACAATTGTTTAACGTCTTTATTGGATTCAGAGTCATACAATGCTATTATTTTATCCAGAGAAACATCACACTCATTAAATCTTATGTATGCATCAGTTCCAGCTTCAAACTTGAAAGGTATTTCACCATACAATACAGTGTTGTCAAAAACCAAACTAGTTTCCACGTATGCAAAATGCGAATTTTCTTCTTTTTCAGAATTAAGGAGTTTTATCTTACAATTATTAAAACTGACTTCGTCTCCATAAAATGAAATAGGTTCGGTTAATGACATATCACATTCGCTAAACTTCAACGATTTAGTGCTATTGGTTTCTTTAGCTTCAAGTAAATGATTTGTACTTATCTGTCCATTACTGAAAGATATAGAATTTGCCTTACTAGCACCAAGATTAATAAGACGAATGTTCTTAATAGAAAAGTCAGACACTACTAATTTCTGATTATAAGCCAATCCATCATCTGCTATAAATATGCCATAAACTTCACGTTCGATTTTAAGCCCAGCTTCTATTGCAAGATTTGTTATATATGTGGTCATAACGTCGCTTAAACCGATGGTATATCCATACACGCCTTTATCAGAAATGCGATCAATTCCACTCATCATAACGGTATTTATCTTATGCAATTTTATGGCTTTATATTCTTGTGCTCCATAAACGTGAATATCAGAAAGCTTAACTTTGTAAATATTTGAAATTGAAATTAACGGATCAGTTTTTACTTCTGGGTATCCTCCATTATCGTCTGCTTCAATATTGTATGTTACGCTATTAAAGCTAACTTCACCTTCCATATAATCGTTTGTACTAGCTTCTTTTCCAGCAATAACCTTTATTGCCAAATACGAGCTTGTTTTAATATTATACACGTTAACTTTCTTACACAAAAGATTAAGTTCTACTTTTTCATCTGTGGTAGTATAAAAAGCAATAGACTCTAACGAAATCGAATCATCTGCTTCAAAACTTATACTTTCAGGAATAACAATATCTCCGCCTGATATAGATAAAGATTCAAGTCTAATGTCTCCTGATGGTAAATAAATTGGTGCATAAGATTTGTTATTGATATTTATGCATGAAAACTTTTGAAAGAATGCACTCATAAGATCCGATGAAACAAAAGAGTTTCCTTCTGTTCCTTGAATATTAAGATCCAAATAAGTCATCTTATATAAATACGGAATAATTCCATCTAATGGTTCGTCTTCATTAAATTCAATAGACTTAAACACGCCTTCAGTTTCAACTTCATATCCATATACTGATATGGCTTTCTTCTCAGAATTAGTAGGTGTATCAGCATCTTTAGACACATCTGTTGAAACAACGTCGTTTGTGACAAGAATAAATGTCTTATATGCCAAAGACGGATTGATTGTCGGAAGACCATTCTTATCAAACAGTTTTATTGTTATATTCTTCTTTTTCTTAATCTTAGTTGTACCTACTGTAGATAAACTAGATATGAGATCTTTGGCCATTATTCATCCTCACAATTGTACTTTAAAATTTGTCTCATACTTTCCTCTTACGGAGCATCGTCTACGTATTTATCATCAAATTCTAATGAATCAAATAACTTGACTTCTCCGCCATCTTGCATAATAGCTGCAGTTTGACTAACTTTAGTTAAGCTCTTAGGATCAGGAAGTCTGTCTTTTGGGAAATCAGGTATCACCTTTCCTGTTCGGTTATCGACACCGACAAACTCCTCTGCCGAGGCGTCATATCGAATGACTACATGCTCATTGGTCCCAACAAGCTTATCATTTTTGCCCATTTTAATTTCACCGGAACTAAGACGTTCTTCTATAGTCTTTGCCAGCAAATCTTCTTCTTGAGCACGCTTCTTTCCCTCGACTGTTCGTTTGTCTACTACTGAAGGTTTAGAAGGAGTTACTGCTGCACCTTCTTGCCTAATAAGATTAATGATCTGTCTAGCTGTTGCATTTGCCTGCTCTGTGCCTTCAAGCTCTCCGCCACCATTATTGCGATAATTCATATCTGATATCGTCTTCTTTAACGAAATACGATTATTTATAGCTTGAGCTTTATAGGTTCTTGCACTTACCATAGTTTTAGCAAGTTCAGCTACGTCTTTTATATTTCTTGGAAGATATTCTTGGCTAGTGAGATTATCCCATAGTTTATGAATTTCTCCATAAATTTTGTCTGCTTCTTTAACTTCAGTATCAAGCGATTCCAAATCTTCTTTAAAGAAGTTAATATCTTCAACTGTCTCAGAAGTGAGTTTCTCTCTTTTAGAAACTGTTTCTGTAGGTTTCTTCTCTTCTTTCTTAGAAGCAAGTTTCTTGTTTGGAGAAACTCCTATAACAAATGCTGCCATTATATTTTTCCTTTAGTAATTAAATGATATAAAATGCCACAAATAATAGTAACTAATCCAGTGACTACTATAGATGCACTTCCGTTTTTAGCTCTTTCAGTTTGATCAAATAACTCATCCAACAAATCATTATATGTCTTAAAGAATTCAACTGTTGTTTTAAAATATTTAACAGTTTTACAATCGTTTTTAAATGTTTTATTGAAATCTGTTTTCAAAGACAAGATCCACCAATTTACATCTTTTATTAATCTGTCTAAATATCGATAAAACAACGTAACTGCCGTGTAGCAAATCCCAATTCGGATTACGTCAATGAATCTAACCCATGGAAGTACAGCTTTTGGATACTTGCCTAGAAAATACATCTTCACATAGAATGGTAAAACTATCATAAAAATAAAAATGAAACCTGCATAAAATAAAGGTTTTAAATAAATCTGTACAAAATATTGGTTTTTAAGATCTCTACAACAATAATAACAAATCTTGTTTATTTCTTCATCATCGTCATAATACATTTATTTCTCCTTCTCTAGAATTTCATGAAAATGTTTAGGATATATTCAAAAAAATAACTCCTCCCCGTAATAGGGAGGAGTTTAACGTTACTTATTACCCACTTGCTGATCGTTAAACTTAAAGGTCATCGTATCTGGGTCTATATCACAAAAAGCACACAAGTTTCCCGACAAACCTACTGTTCCTGATGAGAAAGAGATCTGATCGAGAATACCAAGTGAACTTACATCCATCTGTCTCATTTGTACACTAGCACGTTTAGCTGTCGTACGTTCTATAGCAGACTGAGGTCCAGCTTTACTCCATTTGAGTGCAGAACCAATCAGAACAAAGTCATTAGTTTGTGTTGAATACTTTGTGATATTAAGTGCGTTCTGTTTATTCTTGTTCTTACCAATAATACTATGGCAAATTATACTAGAAGAAATTTTCAAAATATCAAGCAATCGTTTCATATCACGCATCTTAGGACGTGTACGTAAATAACGATATAATTTCATTTGAACTTCGCGAACTAACGGAGCTATCAAATACTCCGTGTATCTGATACGTTTATTCTTAAGAGAAGTGTTCTTAGCAGACAATGTAGCATATTCCAAAAACATCCAACGAAGAATAGTCCATGGAGTATCTTTCTTGCTGCCACCAACGATTCTATTTACATTGATAATAGTACGAGCATCAAGACACGTAATAAATGTAGTCAACAAAGCTGATCCTTGATCATAAGGTTTTGTCTGACTAATATAAGCACCAAGAGTTCTCATCCAATAATACACATTACGAATATCATCAAGATCGAGATTCTTGCGTCCAAGTGCAAGTACTGTTGAAACAAACTGTCTTAATAAATAGTTGGTATTAAATGTATCACGTTCTACGCCAAGGAAGTATTTTCCAAACTTAAAGAATATTATCTTTTCATCTGGATCCACAGGCGCCTCATAATATAACTTGATAAACTTATCGCATCCAAAGAATTGGAGTGTTCTAAAGAATCCGAAGTATGAGAAGTAGAACAACAAGAACGGTATCTTCTTCTTACCCATGTGAAGATAGAATGAGTCTGTTTTAAATGGAAGACCATGTGCATCTGTTATAGTAGAGCGAGTCTTACTCAACTTAATAGCACGAGTCAATGTCTTCAAAACAATACCACTATCTTTTGACTGGTATGTGAGAGAGTCAATTACCTGGTAAGGAGCCGAATATAAATTTCCACGAATGTAATAATGATAATCATCATAAAACTGTGGAATATATATTGGCATATCTGCTTTACATAATGACACATCTCCAGTTCTTGGATCCTTAAATTTTACCTTAAAATGGAAAACTGCCATACGAGAATACGTGTAGTTCACATTGACATAAGTTGCATTTTCCAATTTTCCAGTTTTACTATCACGTTTCTTAGAAGAAGCGTTTGCTTCACGGAAACGGTTTTTGGAGTCATCAAATTCGACTCCACAATACGTTAAATTTTCATGAAGGATCTTTTCAAGTTCCCTACATAACTCTTCGATCTTCTCAACCATGTTGTCTTGAAGACGAAGATCTCTGATTACATATTCGTTCATTTCGTCGTGACGATGATCCGAATAGTATGCTAAAAACTCACGCATTTTACCCTCCCAAGTAAAATTACTTTAGTTTTCCTTACTTTCTTATCACTAAAACAAAAATATATAAGTGAATTAAGATTTGATTATTTCTAAATTGTCTTTGTCAACATATTCATTTTTTACGTTATAACGAATCACATCGCCAGCTGCATTATACGTTACAACTTCTTTTATACCTGCATTAATGATCATGCGTTCACAAAGAGTACACGGTTTTGGTTCATATTTTTCACAATTGTGCTCAACGTCCCAACCATACAAATACAAAGTAGCTCCGATCATCTTGTCACGAGAACAAGAAATAATCGCATTCTGTTCTGCATGCACTGATCTACACAATTCATATCTCTGACCAGATGGAATATTCTGTTCTATACGAACACATCTACCAAGTTCATTGCAGTTTATTCTTCCTCTAGGAGCTCCTGTATAACCGGTTGCAACAATCTCGTCATTATTGACAATTACTGCCCCATAGTTTCTTCTAAGACAAGTTCCCCTAGTCGCAACTTCTTTAGCAATGTTCAAATAATACTCATCTTTCGAAATTCTAGTGTCTTCTTTCATTTCATTTACCTCAAGAAAAAATAACCTAAAACAAGATTTGTTAACCTTGGGATTTGTTATCCCAAGGTGTGTAGGATTATTCTTTTTCAGAAGCAGCTTTCTTTTCTTCTAACTTCTTTTTAGAATCAGCTGCTACTTTCTTTACCTTATCAACAGTTTTGTCGAATGCTTCAGTTGCCTTATCAGAAACATTTACACCGGCTTTATTCAAAGCCACTGTTGTCGCTAATCCAGCTGCAAGAGCAGCCAAAATACCTGTTTTAAAGCCAGAAGATTTACCCTTCATTCTGGCTTCACGAATCTGAGCTCTGTTTTCAGCGTCACTCATAATGATTCTCCTTATAAGTTTGATTTTCATATTAAAAGTCATTAGACCTTTAACTTTCTATAATTATAATATATAATCCAAAAATAAAATAAAATAAAAGAACCTCCCATTCACAGGGAGGCTCGATTAGTTTTCTACTAGAACTGCACGGTGCAATTATTCCCAATCGATCGCATTAGTGTCTACTGAACTTGTGCTATCGATGTTTCCGTTTGCATCGACAAGAACAAAGAGACATCCTGCATTAGGATCACAACGAGCTTCGTCTGGCGAATGTAGACGCCCCTGCACTTCTGTCCACCAATCGCGGAGTTCTACAGAGAGACCGTCCTTGTGTTTGAATGCTGCTGACCAGAAAGCTTCAGGAGAATCCTTTGCAGCTGTGTTGATAGTGGTTTCGATGTTGTCCATTCGAACACTGATTGATCTGAACTTATCGAGTTCGTCCTTAGTAAGCTCATACTCCGTGAGCTTTCTTTTCTTGAAATTCATACAGTTACCTCGTATAAATATGATTTGCTATTTTAAAGTCACTTGACCTTTATTTTATTATATACAGCACTGGTAAAACTCTTCAGCCAAACTGTTAGCATTGCGATAGAGAGTATCGTCTGCATTTTCATCCCAACGAGTTCTTTCCTCCTCCTCCTCCTGTTGCTCTTCTTCTTCATGCGGTTTCTGTTCTTCTCTATGCATTATTGCTTCACGAACACATTCACGTTCAAATTCTCTTAAAAGTTCACCATACTTAGAATATATAAAAGTTTTATGATAACTGATATCGTCAGTATCAATATCAACTTCTATATATTTATTAGAATATCTATAGTATGTTGTTACTTTAACCCTTCGACCATAAGAATCAACGCGTTCAGACACGCTTTTAACTATCTTCTTCTTAATCTCTTTTTTAGGTTCAGCTTCGTTAGTCTTCTTTCTCTTAATTGCGAAAAATTTCTTTTTCATTGTACCTCCTTTGTAGCCATAGAAATGTAACTGTTATTTTAGAAAAAGAAAACTACACCCACCAGTACAACTATACCAACACATCCAAAGAGAACAACCATCAGTACAGGTATATCCAGTACAACTACCTTTACAACCAGCAGCACTTGCACAATAGCCGTTACAATATCCTCCACACGATACATGCCCACCACATTGCCAAATGAAACAATCTGAAAGTCTACAATTATATTCACAACTTCCTGAAAAAGAAAAACAGGAGGAATCTACCTCCTGTCTTCTTGAACTACATTCCAAGTCCTAACGAACTTTGTGAGATAAAATTTACTTGTTTAGTATACTCACTATTGGTACTTTGTACCTGTTTAGTATATTCAGTCTGTGCAAATTTAAATCTTTCAGTCACTTCTTCCTGGGTTTTATTATAAGAATCCCAGAACTTTCCCTGATCGTCATTATCATTAAATATGACTTCTGACAATCTTCCTTTATCATCGTAAACTACCTTCATAGATATTCCTTTAAGTATAGCAATAATATTTAAAGAGTTTACTCTACTATACCAAGAATATAATATACATAGGATAAGCAGTTTAAATAAAAACTCTTTTATTTAGTAGGTTGCTTGATATCAAACGGAGTAATACCAGGACCTGTAATAGGAGCGTATTTCTGACTCTGTTGTATATCAAACGGCGTAACTCCTTTACCATTATTCATAGCACTACAATACATTGGCATAAATGTGAACCGAGAAAACGCATATCTAAGAAGATTATCGAGATATAGACTTCTTAACCAAGTCGGATCATATCCATTAACCATATAATCGGTATATTTAGTTATTTTATCTGAAGATATAACTTCAATGTCATTAGATTTAATTGTCTCACCTAATGCCTTAAAACATTGCTGTATTTCACTATCTTCACTTTCATAAGGACAATACAACTCGTTATCTACGTTTTTATCTTTGTAGAATTGAGGACCTTTGATTTCAACCAGTTTTCCATTTATTGAAAAATCAGGAGAATACGAATGAGGTTTACCAGAAGCGTCTTTGTATTTGATTTTAACTGGTTCACGAACTATATCAGCATTATTAACGTCGCGTTCGTATAAATAATATGCTAATTCCCATTTAGAATCAAATTCTTTTCCATCTAGATATATCGGTTTAGAACACGGGTGTGTTGTATTATACATCGCTTTAAATCTAGCTTTATTCATTTCATTCCAATCAATTGATTCTCTGAGTTCAAATAAAGTAGCTTTTAGTTTTTCGATATCTCCAAATAGTGTTTCAGAAATACCATTGTCCATCAGCACAGTTTTTATAAAATCTTTATCCAATGCGCCTGGATAAGAATCCAAAAACCTTGTAAATTGTAAGCAATTAAATTCTGGCGTTCCATATCTCATCCAATCAGATTTGCCACAAGTTTTTAAAGTGTTTATGTCTCTTATTTCTTGAGTTTCTGCTCTATGAGTTCTTTGGTATTCATAAAGCTTCTCTCTATTTTCGGGTAGAGCTAAACTATGGACTCCTCCATGGTTAGCTTTATTAGCCTCGGTGGATTTGATCTGTATTTCAGGATGAGCCAACATTCTTTCAGATTGGGATTTTCGTTGTTCCTCAGTTTGCTGAGCGAGAACACCTCCGTGATTATCTCTATTAGAGTTAAAGCAATTGTCTTTAAACTCTTTGACTTGCATTACGTTATCAACACCATATTTATCTCGTATTGCAAGCCTACGAGCTTCGTTGATCTCGTCTTTATGCTCTTTGTTGAATTTAGAAGCAGCTTCTCTAGCTTCAGGTCTTTGAGCAGGCATCTCATATCCAAAACGTTCAAGATTAGTGTGCTTCTTCATACAATCACCACACAAGAGCAATCCTTTCTGTCTCAAACGAATTAATTCGTTTCCTGCTAAAACACCGCACTTTGTACAGTTGAATGTAATAAATTTACATCCAGGTATTCCTTCAGTTTCTGCCAAATCGTTTATATGTTTGAACGATTTAGATTTAAGATATTCTTCAGGAGACATAGAATTCTTTTTAGCAAGAAATTCTTGTCTACCTATATCTTTTGAACATTTTGTGCACATTAATCGATTTGTGTTTTTGATTTGCTCGACTCGTTGATCAGCAAATATTCCGCATTTAGTACAATTAAACGACACCCTGGTATTCGTTGGATACTTTAAAGCTTCTTCTATAGAAGTGACAAATGGCATATTTAATCTTTCCATATAACCTCCTAGCATCTGCATCAATATAATATATAAGTATTTTTAAAATAAATAATAGCCTGCCATAATAGGCAGGCTATTATTTGTTATATTTTTTTAGGCTTCTTCAAAACTTCTCCTAATACATTTATCAATTCACCCGGAGTTGGAAGATCCATATATTGTTTAGTGATATCGAATAAGGAAATATCTACAGTTTCTAAATCCATAAACAATGATACAGTTTTATCTTCGGTGTTCTCATAAGTCGTAACACCGTTACCAAGATATTTCCCAGTAGTACCTTGGTATATTGCTGAGATTCTTCCAAACAACGCATCTTTAGAAACATTATGGGAAATAATCATACTTGGGTACAATGAAGATGCGTCACTGTCGCACGTATTAGAGAACACATAACTCTTTTTACATCCAGGAATTTTAATTCCATACTGTTCTATCAAACTAGGAAGACCAACGAGTGCTCCTTGGAAATGCTCAACAATATTGTAATCGATAGCGTTACCTATAATAAGATTCTGACGCAACAGATACAACATAATCTCATTCTTAACACAAATACTCATCTGGAAAGTTTTGCTCCATCTTGTA
>Ga0326513_10002963_pt1 | contig 12398 bp, 13 predicted proteins | sample 2_2465_0518_D_FD_203654 | JGI IMG/M metagenome (GOLD analysis project Ga0326513, IMG submission 203654) | Bovine rumen microbial communities from UC Davis, California, United States - 2_2465_0518 | ecosystem: Host-associated > Mammals > Digestive system > Stomach > Rumen | place: USA... | reverse complement strand
CCATTACATAATACAAAAAGGGCAATAAAAAACGGGGTGGATGTAACCACCCCTGTTACATTAGAAATCCTGGTCTACTTTTACTGCAAACTTTGTTTCAAGCACATCTCCGGGGGATATCGTTTTACCGTTGAACATATCGAAGTAGAACTTGAGTCGGTTCTGGTTAGTGAAGTTCTGCATATATGGTCTGTAGTATTCGTTGTCATATCCTACTTCCGCAATCAGGCTCAGCATCTTGTTATCGTTAAAATAGAAGTTCCCGATTCTGGTTTTTCTGTCGAGCACTCCCGATGCCACATATGTTGACAGCCATCTGGAGTTGATGTCAGTGTTCCATCCAAGCATATTGGGCTTCATTGCTTGCAGGAGACAGAACACCCCCCGTGTGATGGTGCAGTTTATGAGGGAATGCCAAGACTGCTGAACATCGTAATTGTTTCCAACAATTCTGATTCTCTTATATCTGGTAAATGCTTCCGTTGTCTGATCAAGTCTGTATATAGTAGAGGTCTGATAGAGCATTACAGAGGTGCAGTAACCAGAAGTCGAAGCAGTGGTATCTAGCGCAACATTATCAATCAGGATGCTGAAGGAAGACAGCACTTCATTTCCGTGATATCCACCAAGGAAGTCGCTATCATTATCAATGTTTACGACTCCTTCGGCATCGGAGTTTTCCCACAGGGTGTCCCATTCCCCATTGATTTTCAGTTCACCCTTGTACAGTCTCCATGTGTCGAGATTTGAAGAGGCATCTGTTATTCTTTTCAGGGTGTATTTACATTTTGTCCCCGCAAGTCTGAGTGTCCCGTTGGATTCATATTCATAGGTGATAGTGTTATTGAGGTTCGCCATTGGGGTGATTGTTACATCCCATACACCTCTAACGGGAATGGTAGTCCACGCATCGGCTCTGTAGTAGTCAATCGAGTAATACTTATTTGCTTTGGTATGATTGATAGTTGTTCTATTTCCCGTAGTCCACTGATTTGTTCTGGTGAAAGTTGTTCCATCAAATTCAAATTCTTTTATATATGCCGAGATGGAGGTGTTTGCAATATAAGCACTTATAGTGCATTCGTCAGGCACTCTTAAAAAGCTCCTGAAAGACAAATGCCGGGAACTGGGGTCAATCATCCACTTTCCATCGTCACCGTTAATGAATCCGATTTCGGGGTTTTCCGGCAAGGTGGAATATCCGAGGGAAACCATGTTTCCGATTATCTTGGTCAAATCCATTATCTGAACGGTGTTTATGTTTGAACCAAGCAGTTCAAATGTGAACCCAGTGGTGGGCGGGTTGGTAAATGGCGTTGTGCTTTGCACATAGAAAGCATAGAGACAATCCGATCTCAACTGATCCATATATACAGGGGTTGTACCAGAGGTGAATACCTGTCTGATTCTCTGGTGTGTTTGGGCGTTATATTCTCCCATGTATACGGTGACACCGCTTTGAGATGATACACGACCGATGAAGTTTTCCGGCAGATTCAGGAAGAAACGAGTAGAGCAGAAGCTGGAGCTATTTGTCCAGACACCAGTGCCATCATGATATCCGAGATGCATTTTCATATTGGATATGTTGGCCTGATTGTAGTTTATCATTTTATTCACAATGTCAAGCTGTGCCATGAGTTTATTTAGATTATCTGTTACACTGTTTGACAGTGTAGTGTAGTCACTGGGAATAGATGCAATTGTTTCAATAGCTTTCTGGTTAGCATGAGTATCAAATGCAGTAATATTTGCTTGCAAGGTATTATCCAAATAATTCTGGTGGGTAGTGTACCATTCATTCAGGTCTTCCAGTGCATCCGCAAGCTGATTGGCAATGTCAGCACTGTGGGTGTCGTACCACTGCTGAAGCAGATCTTTGAGAGCATCGGCCTTTTCCTGAAGCTGTTCCAGTCCAGAGGCAGTCAGGTCTTGTAGACTCTGTTCACCATTAGCGATCACTTCCTGAATATGAGTGTACTGATCGAGGAAGTCTTTGGCAATCTTGATAATCCAATCCATATTGAGGTTATGGAAGTTGCTGTAGGGGAAGTTCTCACCGAAAGCACCATTGTTCATGCTGTCTCCTCCTTAATATACCAAAATGCAGAAGCGCATTTTGAAGTCCTCTATGATTATATCATACACGTTAAAAAGGTCAATGTCCCTCTGTTCCCGGATGAGTTTCTGTGTGGTTGTTACACCGATGTTGCCATGAGCATGGAGTTCGTGCTCACCTTCATTAGTAGTTGCCACCTGTTCACCATGAGTCATACTGCCATTCCGGTTGACTGTCTCCCCATAGGTCTTGGTTTCCTGCACGTTTTCTGTTTTGCCATAGGTGGTCTGATCCTGATTCGTCTCCGTCTTTCCGAATGTAGTCATCTCAGAAGTATCAGTATCCACCGTCTTTCCAAATGTAGTCGTATCGGAATTCGTCTCAGTCTTTCCGAATGTAGTAGTCTTACTTCCCGTCCCCTGTTCCGTCTTGCCGTATTGTGTAGTGGTAGTCGCATCGTCCTGATCCCTTGTCTGCTTCACCAGTCCGTCATCGTCAGCCGATACAGGCTGAGAGTCGAACCCGGCAATCCAGTGCCCCTTGGTATCCGAACCAGTGACGGTATCACTCCCGCCCTGAGTCAGGCTGTGTGTAGTAGCTTCCGTCTCCGTCCCTCCCTCCTGACGGTTCTGGGAGAGTCGTTCTGTACCCCCTTCATCCACACCGATAGTTCCGGTCTTTCCTTCCGTACCACCTTCCCTACGAGTCATATCCAGAGTATCTTTACCACCTGTGCTGATAGCTTCCGTTCTGCCATCCGTACCGCCATGCGTTGTGGTATCCGTAGTCGTATCCGTACCGCTGTGCGTAGTGCTACCCGTACCGTTTTCACTGCCTGTTTCGTATCGGTTATAGTTTTCGATCGGGTTGTATTCATACTGCGTAGTGGCGTAGAGCCTGTTCCAGATACCAATTTGTTTGGCACTCCACACGCCTACCAAATTCTTGAAGACAACCGGATTGGGGTAGAGCACTTCCAGTTCGGCAGTCTCAGCGAGGAGGTTCTGTACCAGTGTATCTTTGTCCAGGGCTTCCGGTATCTGCATTAGATCAAAGATTGTTTCATCCCAGTTATACAGTCCCAGAGGGGACAGGTTAACGGCTCTTCCCATAATACGATTCTCCTTCCGCTGTGTTGGTCATGATCATCTTATCAGGATCATGTCTCCAGTCTACAGATACTTCAGTTCCAAACATGGCATTAGTGTTTTCTGCGGACTTCTTCAGTTGTTCAAGCCAGAGTTCGCAACGGGTGATGGTTTCAATATTATTGGCATTGACTTCATCGGTGATGAGTCTTTCCCGCTTGTCCGTATTGGCATTGGGAACACCTATGTCAGTGTCAAACATTGCTTCAATCTTTCGCATATCGGATAGGACTTTATCCACTACATAATTCTGTCCAATATTCTGCTGAAAAGCATTCCATACTTGAGTTCCGTCCTCTTTGAAAAGTTGCTTGTCTACAACTACACAGGGTTCACCACCAGCAACCTTATCAAAGAGTTTCTTATAGGTTTCGGCTGTGGGTTTATCTTTAGCCGGGAACACAAAGGATAGGTGTGAATTAAGAAGGTTTACGGAAGCAGTTTCCGCACACAAGGCCATCATGTCCGCATAATAATTTACAAGGTCATTGATCCCGCCCCAATCGGGTTGAAGTTTGAAAACAGTGCATTCTGTTCCGATACGGGGCTGAAGCGCACCTTTCAGTAAAGGATTCGTTATAATCAGATTGGTCGGCTGATAGTAGATATCGTAGCCATAGGGAACACCTGCCTGACAGATGACTCCGTATTTGTCGGTTTCCACCACTCCAATATATCCCCACGCATACAGGACATACAGGAAGTAGTCCCGGTTCCATGTGTCCGGGAGTTTCCATTCAAAGACTGAAATGGCTTTCTGAAAGAGATATCTGCGGAAGAATCTTTGCAGGGCAACGTTTTTGACATGTACGGTTGATGGTGAGAACGATGCATTATACATATTGATGTAGTCATATGATTCCGGGATTCCATATCCTATATCTTTCGCCACGGTCTTCTCATCTCCTTTTTCCTTCTGGCGTAAACCAATGATAGCATAATTGGCAGTGACAGTCCAGAATGGACATTCTCATAGCACCATCTGGCGTTGGCCTGTCTCTGTTCTATGTCCGGGTCAGCGGGTCTTTCATATGCCCAGACAAAAACCAGTGCGAGTATTTCCGGGGTTTCAGTGCTGGTAACAAAGTCCTCCCATGTGTGATGCCCGTAATTGTTCAGGCTCCATTGTAAATTATTCTGGTATTCATAATAAATTCGATCACACATCGTATTCCCAGATTGGGGGTCGAGGTTTGAATCCAGTGCCCACTGATAATACTTACGGCAGGGTGTCCACTGGGTAAGTCCCATACCCCCATTATCAGCGAGGATGCCCTGCGGGTCACTCCAGTCCAGTGAGCGGTGCTGAAACAACCACGGGTTCACGCTGGATTCTACCATCATGTTTCCGAGCATTCCCGCAATGGCGTTTGGAGTCCATCCTTTTGCGGTGAAGTAATCATACACTCGTTGCATGTTTTCGATCTGCATCTGTTCTGGCTGGTACACTCTGACATCTGTAGTGCGGAAGTAGGTATTGAGTTCCACCCACCATCCGTCATATTGTATCGGGTTTTGTGAAGCCATATATCATCACTCCCAGAATATTCCTGTCAGAAGATAATTGTGTATCTTGGTTTTTTCTTCCTTGTAACATGCGTAGTCTACAGTGACTTCAAAGCATTTGACATACCCGGGCAAGTCTCTTATGTATCTCTTTTCTCTCAAAGGTCTGCCAAGTTCTTCTCTATCCTCATCTACAATAACCAGATGATGGGCACTGAGTCGGGGCTGGACGAACGTATACAGGAATGATCCATCTACTCCCTGATTTCTGATCTGAGGCATGGTGCAGTCTACGGCATTTGCCATGTGGCTAACAGCACTGCTGGCCTGAGATGCTGCGCCTGACGGGTTAAGGGTGAGTGCCGATGCCACACTGGCTCCAGTAGCAAGCCCCGCTTGGACAGCTTCCACGGAGGCATGATAAAAGTCTGCGTTGATTTGTGATATTTGAATTGGCACTCCGAACATGGCTACCGCCCCATTTACCACCACATTGTTTGCGTCAAGGTGTTGGTCATCGGGTTCTATTTTGACAATGAGTTCTGCTTTGCCTGTGATTGCGTCTACATAGATATCGCAATACAGATAACTTCCGATTTCACAGAAGGAGGGATCAATAGGAATCTGCCCAAAGGGTGGCAATTCAAGGCTCAGTCTTGTATATGGTGCGTAATTCAGATACTTTCCTCTGGTCGGTGCTTGCGGATGAATAGGGATGTTCACCCCGCAATGAAGAATGGTTGTGGTGACTTCAACCACCCGTCCGACTGCGATAGCAGTATTGACAGCCCAGTATCCAACAGAAATAGATACAGTTCCACCAGAGGTAAAAGCCGATATCGGAAGCGGAAACCATGTAACAGACGAGATATAATTGATAGGATTTATAAATGCCTTTGCCATGTCATTTGTAATTTGCTGTCCGGTTGTCATAACAGCGGGGAATCCCGTATCCTCAAGGAATTGGTCTGATAAAAGATATCGCATCAGGCTCTGGCACTGGGCTATCGTCATTGCATAGTATGTCACGGCTCCACCTGTCTGAGACAGATTAGCTGAAGAACCGTTGATAATGCCCACAATATAACATCCACCATTAGCGGGGTTAATGTCGTGCCATGATGTAGTAATATTGTGCGACTCCATATTAAAATTGGTAGTTGCGAGATAGCGCATGTCTATAATGGAGCCATCAAAATCGGTTGCTGATCTGTCTATATAAGCGTAGGTATTGCCTATGTCCGTCTTGAAGCTGGACAGCACATCCACTTCCAGTTGGCACTGCCAGAGTCCATCAGCCCATGTCCAGTCCCGTACAAAATACCACCGGGAGAATTCGGGAATAAATGCGTAGTTGAAAGACTGCGGACTGGCATCTGAAAGGAATCTTTCAATCTTAAAAACTGGAGACATGATGGAGCAGGGTTCCCTCAGATATCCGGTCAGGGTGCGGGGTGCATCAGCTTCAAGAGGGGTTTTGGTGGAGTTCTCCCGCTTCTTAAAGCCACTGTATAAAAGTATCTGCATGGTAAACCTCCATAAAAGAATAGGGGATAGCTGTCACACTATCCCCTTGCCCGTCTGATATCACATCAGTCGAGCAGGAAAACAACGCCCTTCTCGCAATTATCCGAGAAGCACCTGAGACGCATATGATACCACAGATTTCGGTATTCCCCACGCCCGTTCACGGAAGTAGGAATAACCTTTTCATGGATCATTGCCCAGCCCATGGCGTCCTCATCAAACAGCAGGGCGAACACACCAGACTTGTTCACGGCATCGCCAGTGGTAGCCACACCAGAAGCGTTGGTATAGGTGGGAGTGACCATAACCTTGTCAGGGGTGTCAATTCCCTGCCAGAAGTTAATGGTTTCAACATCCGCATATTTCAAATAATTATCGTGGAAGGTGTCAGCCAGAACACGGCTATCAATCTGGTAGCGATCCTGCCCAAGCATGTACATCTTCTGCTTGTTGTACGGGGTGTGCCGGGGGACGGGCTTGCTGTCGATGGTGGTCTGGTAGCGGGTGGACATTTCACGGAACAGGGAAGCCACAGAAGCAATCCTGCCATACACCCACTTCATGAATGCCGGATAGTTATCAGGCTGGAAAACAGTAGTCGCAGTCAGGGACAGTCCGGTCAGGGTGTTATATTCAGACAGCAGATGGACGTTCCGGGAAGCATTGTTTTCAGCAATCAGGCCACCGATGAAGTTGGCAACCAGTCCACGGCTCATGTTCTCTTTAGCCAGTTCCACCTTGTTGCTCATGTCAGTGGTAATCATGGACAGGAACTGCCCAAACTCAGCGGAGTTGCGGAAAGCAGTTTCAAGCTGATCCTCAAAGACGGTGTAGTGGTCAGCAAACACGCTCTGTCCGAGGAAGTTGGTCTGAATGAAGTCCCTCTTATTGATAATCCACTGGTCAACACTCAGACCGTTGCCATAGGGGTTGCCAGTCTGGGAAGCATCAAAGGTCACAGGATATTTGTAGGCATCGTCATCCTTCCAGTCAGAAGCCACGATATTAAACTTCCGCATGTAGGCGCCCCACTGAGGGAGGTCTTTCTCCAGCCCCCGCATAGAAGCACTATAGGGTCTGATAGCAAAGATGGTCTTCGCCAGTACATTGGACAGGGTATTGAAAATGACATCTTTCCCCAGTGTCAGTGCGGTCTGGGCAACGGAGATAAAGTCAGCTTCGGTATTGATAACCGCACTCCTGCCGGTAGCCTGTTTCACAAGGTCGTTGAGTACCGCACTGCTCTGCTGAAAGGTCAAGGTGTTAACGCTCATTTCTTAGTTCCTCCTTTATTGGTTTTCACTGCTTCCAGAAGTTCCTTCAGCACTTCCAGAATCTCCTTCATTACATTCACAAGGTCAAACATATTTTCACTCCCTTGCCTTGAATGTGGGTCTGATAATCTCCGCAAGCATATCCTCTGCGGTCGGTGTCTGCGGATTAGCACCACCGGGAATCACGCTCTGGGCAATCGCATTCGCCTGAACCGCACTTGTCAGCTTAGCAATGCTCTGCATAAGCTCTGCCATAGTCGGCTCAGCAGGTGCTTGTGTGGGTTGGGGTGCGGGTACGGGTACGGGCTGGGCAACGGTAACGGGTTCAACAGCTTGTGCCGGGGCGGGTTCTGGAGTCTGTGCAGGAGGAGCCACGGGTACGGGTTCTGCGTGATCATTTCCGGGTTGTTCCATCTGTGCAATCTCATCTTTTGTGTACCCCGCTTTTACGAGTGCCATGATATCGGTGAGTTCCATTAGAGTTTATCCTCCTTTAAATATTTTGTCAACGTTTTCAATGCTTCCAAATACTCACGGTCTGTACAGGTGTTCCCCCGCAGCATTTTTACGGCCTTCAGTGCGTTCTCTTCATCCGGGTCGGAGGGCGGTTCCGGGGCTGTTGCGTAGTCTATCATGCTCATGAGTCCAACATGCGTGAATATGGAAAGCTTCCTAAATCGTATGCCACCTGTCGGCTGTGAGTCCATTACAGGGTTCGGGGTTCCTCCTACATACAGTCCAACATGGGTGGCGTTCCCCAGAGCATCGTGGTATCCTCGCTCTGCTTCCCCGCCATCAAACTTGACTTTGAAAACAAATGCTCCCAGAGGTATGCACCCAAACTTCTGTATGCACTCATCAATCGTTCCCCGCCATGTGATTTCCTGACGGAACATGGCATTGCTACCCCGCCAGTTGTAGGGCTTGCCATCTGGTCTTCTCACTCCAAGGTCTTTCAGGACTTGCTCCACGAATGCCTGACAGTCATACTTGCTATATGGAATTCCGAGATAGCCACCAGTCTTCGCCTGTTCGGCAACGTCCGCACCTGTTGTTCGCAGTATCATGTTTCCTCCATCTTGTCCAGTAACTTTTGGATAACCAGCGTATTGTTATTGATTGCTTCTGTGATGCTTCTCTCCTGATCTGTGATTGCGCTGTTAAAGGTGATCTTCAAGTCGGTAATAGTAGCTGTCAGCTTTTCGGACTCCTCCCTGTGGGCTTTCTGCTCGTTCTGCAACATCACGAACATGGCAATCGCCACTGCTATTGGAAACCCCACTGACTGAATGATTGTCAGAATATCCTGCATCCCCGTCCCTCCTTCCCCGGATATTAAAAGGGTGGGTATCCTTTGTGACTGTGCGGAGTCATGCCCGCCCTTCCGAGGCTTGCACTGGGCAGGATACCCACCGGAGTTATTATAGTTGATCCGGTTTATCATTGTCAACAGGGATAACACGGATACCACATTTAGAATGCTGATCCTTATAGCAGTCACTGCAATGGCAGGGGGGATAGTTCTCACACACATCAAAAGGCACTTGTTTGCATGCATATCTGTGAGCAAACTTCAACATCTCATCATATTCTTCCTTTGTGTCCACGATAATCGTAATCATATTATTTATACCTCCCAGTATTTGATGAACATCTTCTCTGACAGCACATCCTCAAAGTCTATTTTACCACCGATATACATATCCCAGTGACTCCGATAGATTCTCTGATAGTGCAGTTTGTCCGTATCAGACAGGGAAAACTTCCTATTAAATATACCGCTCAGATGGGTGGTGGCGTACAGTCGGTTCTCACTCTTGTGCCGATAGATACACAACTCCCCTATAGAACAGATGGGCACATACTCAGACAACGGTCGGGGTCGCACATGCTGTCTATCCACATTGAAGTCATTATCCAGAGCCATGCTTGCAAAATCCGAACCGTCTGTCAGATTATAGAGAACAGTGCTTCCCTTCTTCTTACTGATCGGAGAGCGATGGAGCATGATAAGCTGAATCCCTCTCTTGTCATCCGTCCACCTGTCGCTGTTTCCCTTCTGCATCTTGTCGGCTATGCGTATCAGCTTCAGACTCTCAAACACTGGGTTGGTAATATCATTGGCATTAGCCAGGCACACCATCTGGATGGGAGCAACTCCCTTCAGTTCCCGGTTCCGGTTCATCGTCTCATATGCATTGAACAATGCGTCAGCCTCGTTCTTCAGAAGTCTCTCATGCTTCTCCGGGATAAACTCATCATAGATTAAAAGCTGAATGTCTGATGCGTCAAAGCCTCTCATATTGGATAGGGTGGACAGCGCACAGGTGTATCCAATGATCCCTTCAGCATCCTCACCCACAGGTTCATAGAACATGGAATTATACTTACTGATGCTCCGTACCATCACATTCCATCCTAAGTCCTGATTGAGTGGCTTGAAAACGGAAAACTCTGGCTTACTGATAAGATCGGCTTGGGACTGGGTTCTCCGCATGAGCATGAAACGCCGACCATCCTCTTTGGCAACCTTCAAAGTGGTGTAGGTCTTCCCGGTTCCTCTCCCGCCTACCAGAAAATTAAAGGGATACCCTTCATTCAGGATATCCCTCACGTTTACATAGCCAGAGGCATCATATATCCTCACCGGGCAATGTCACAGGTCAGGTATTCACGGTTGCCTTTGCTCACTCCACTGCCAACGAGGAAGCGGGTCGGGGGTTCCTCATTACCAGCACCAAAGATAGCAAGGATATCGCAGAAGTTGCGAACAAAGGTCTTGCTATTGGTGGCGTACTTAGCACCATCCACCGTCTCCACAGCCAGAACGGTCATGGTGTTTCCCTTGGCATCCTCATCAGTATACAGGACGTACTTCAGCACATCCAGCACTTCACCCTTGGCGTCAGCCATCTTTCTCACGTCATTCCCCTTTGTAAGCGCATACAGGTCAGCAGAGGTCAGTCCTTCGGTCTTTTTGATGATTTCCATTGTTTGAGTCCTCCTATTAGTTGGTGTTCTGGTGGTTTCCGGGTCGTCGCATAGTCCGTGTTCGCTCACCGGGGCCTTGCACTTGGTCACCGCCGTCCACGCTCTCCGTCAACCACCTTAATAATCTTATCATATTACATAGGGATTGTAAAGATATATCTTGGAATATTTCAAAATTCTTTCATACTCTCCCGTTATCCCCAGCGTGTACTCTGACGGGAGGATAGCAACGTTAGCAGTAATCGGGAGCCTATGCCCCTCAATGTCCACATGATCCATCTCAGGGGAATCGTTATATACGGCCTGAGTCCCGCCAGCTTCCCGGAAAATAAGTCCCTCAGCAAATGCCGATAGGCCACCATGTTTGTCGAGTTCCTTACCACCTTTTGCTTTGTTGACTCCCGCAATAGTACAATGGACGCCTTCACCCTCTCTTTCCACATAGGCATACTTTTTCGCTCCCAACGTCTTGAAGTATCTGTATGCGAATCCGGTATCCTTCAAATCCTCAGTCTCAAAAACACCCATGTAATGCGTCACCCCAGAAGGGTCTGTAGCCATTGAACCACTTTCTCTACACTCCAACATGCGATCCCGATTATAACCGCTCCAATCAACGTCCCCAGTATACTTGACGCTGTCGGTATCACAATAGATAAAATCTGCTCCATCAGTTTCATGAACAAGCCTAATCCCCCGTTCGAGTGCGTCTCTACTATGGGAGGTCACCCACACCCCCCACTGGTAGGCTAAGAACGCTTTTGCGTTGCTCTTTCCAAGAATCTCTTCATCTGTCTTGCTGTCATCCTCTTCCCAGTCTCCGACTTGCTTGAAAATCAGATTGTGCTTTACCGGGTCTTGGGCCATCATGCCATACAGGCTATTCAGGAGTGCTTTCGCTTTATCGTAATAGATTTCCTGCCCCTTCACTCCCTTCAGTTCAGTTTTGTCCTTATAATACTTGATCACTTCATCAATGAGCGGCTGGGGAAGTTTCTTGTAGGAAGCATACCAACCCTGCAAGAAGTATATCTTTCCTTCATATTCCTCCATAATGATCTTTAAGTCAATATCCGTTATAGTCGTTTCAATATAATGAGCTGACAAAATTCGGCCATTATCAAAAGTATCTACCACCTTATGACAGTTCCGACACTTGTCTTTGCTCAGATACGGGCAACCCCAGAACGGGTCACGCAGTCTCAGATTCTCAATGCCAATCCGCAGAAGAAGAGCCTTGTGTCTGATTTTGATACAACGACTGATATATTCAGCGTTTAGGTCTTTCTTCATGATGGGGGTAAAAACGGACATCGGGAATTCGCAATTACACATCACTGCCGGGTAACTGGATGATCTGTCAGCACTATGGACGTTCTCCACGATATCCCCGGCATAGTATCTATTGGCATGGGTGTTACCGCCTCTAAATGCCTCACGCAGTGCTTTGTAGGTTTCAATGTCTGGAAGGATTGAATAGACAAAATTATGATGCACTGATCCGTCCTTCATGGCTCGTTTGGCGTTTCTTCTCACATATCCGGTCGAGGTCAGGGGAATGGTCTGAAGGGTGTCTCCGTCTCGCTCCATCAGTTTGTTCACGGCTTCCACCAGTCCCAGAACGTCATGGGTGCAGTATTCCAATTCTTCATCGCTCAGGGGAGTCCAAGGATACCGCTTTACAGAATAATCAAACTCCTCCCCGGACAGCTTCTGATGCTCAACCCGCATTTTACTGGTAAACTGTTTCAAACTCATGTTGGTCAGCTTGTAACTGCACCGAAATTCAAAACAGTCCCACATGTCGGCCTTTACCACCTTACGGGACGCAACGGCAAATACATCGTCAGGGAAGAATTGGTATATGCCCTTCAGGAATTGGAATTCATAGGA
>Ga0326513_10002962_pt1 | contig 12401 bp, 16 predicted proteins | sample 2_2465_0518_D_FD_203654 | JGI IMG/M metagenome (GOLD analysis project Ga0326513, IMG submission 203654) | Bovine rumen microbial communities from UC Davis, California, United States - 2_2465_0518 | ecosystem: Host-associated > Mammals > Digestive system > Stomach > Rumen | place: USA... | reverse complement strand
CCACGCGCCACCGCCGCCGCCACCGCCAGCACTTTCGCCGCTACTGCTGGATGATGAACGGCCGCCAGCTACCGCCAAAACATAACTAAAACTATTAAAGCCGCTAGGAAATAATTGCGTTGTAACTATAGGGTCTTGGTATACTCTAAAGCTACCATCATTTAAGTATAAGTTGTTTTTCTTTTGCTGTTTTTTTGTAATGCCTTTACAGTCGGACAAATTGCCTAATTTAAAAGCTGTAGTTAAAACATCACAATGTCCCGATATTTCGTATATATTATTTCTTATTGATTTTATATCAGTAACAAAATAATAGCGCTGGAATTGTGGTATATAGAAATAATTTACATTTTGTAAAGCGCCGTCATATTCTATTAAAATAGAGGGGTTAGTGATACTACTTTCATTACGTAAACGGCCGTTTAAAAGTTCAACGCTGGATAAGTCTTTATCTGCTACATTATCGGCGCTGTTGTTTGTTTGAAGTCTAATTGCAATACTCATAAATATACCCCGCTCTTAAGAATTGTTAAAAGTTCTTCTTTTTCTGCATTAGTTAGATATAAACCCTCTAATATTATACTATCAAATTCAGTATAACCATTATTTACAAGGTCGGCCACGGTTGTTGCTATAAAACTGGGATAGCCCTTGATTTTGTTTTGGTTTTCTGGTTTACATAATCGAGGCCGTGTGATTATAAAATAGGGTCTTTGATTACCCATTAGGCCAGACGTACCGCCTAAACTGCCCGCCCTGTCAATATTAGGTTTTAATGATAGTATACCATCGGCCGTACTACCAGCCATATTAACAGCCGTACCAAAAGTTCGCGCCGCTTCGCGTCCCGCCGCTTCTGCTCCTGTCATAGAGGCGGCCGCTCCAGCTGTTGCAACTGTAGTTCCTATATTTACGGCTATCCTTATAGCGTTTTCTATCGTGCTGGCGTAATTGATAGAATTAACTGGAATATTTGAAGCACAAGCACCGTTAAATTCATATAAAACAGAATCACCGCACATAACAAAAGCAACTAAAGAGCCAGTTAGTATATCAATATGGTATTTTAGCCCTATAACTTTACCCATTATATCATCCGCATTAACAGCATGAACGCCGCTATAGGGAACAAATAACGCCATTTTTGTATATGGGTCTTGGTCTAAATAAGAGCCAAAATATTTTTTTGTAAAGTCTACAGTACCGCAATCAAGTTCGACATATTGTTGGCTGGCAAGTGGTAAAGTTATACCACTTAATTCAACATTACCAACTGTAATTTGTGCGTTTCCGCTGGTGGGTATGGTAAGAGGTACAACAGACAGCCCTAAAATACAGTCCATAGGATCTTCGAATATTTTTTTGAATGTGGCAAGGTCGAAAAAATTTGACCATAAATAACTTGATACTTGGTTTAATTGCGCCATAGTCGGCACAAATAAACTTATAAAGCCTGTATCAGTTGCGCCAATAGGCGGCAAATTTGGTATCGGTACTGGGTCAGACGTTCCATCAAAAGTGCCGCCGCCGCCGCCTGTGTCGCTGTCGCCCGCGCCAGAATAAGGGTCGGAGTTTTCCCCTGTGGTATGGTTGTATAAAAATTCTGCATATTGATTTTCACTACAACTCATTGAGCCACTCCAACTTGTTATTCGTGTTAGTTCTCCAAATAAATCGGACGTGTTTTGTGTATGGGTAAATGTCGATGAAGAATCAATATTAGTTCGGGAATATATACTATTATTTCCTAGATAACCAACTTTACCATTAGTACCAACTACTAACGCCGAAATTACATATACAGCACCCCCACTAATAGTTGACGGTATGGATAATGTTGAAGTGCCTATTTTTAAAACATTACTGTTAGTATCGTATTCAATTACACCTTGCTCATCGGATATAAAAGAAGTTTTTGCCGCATACGATGCAAATATCGCCCATGTAAAGGGAATAGGTAACGTTGATAAGTCTATAGAAATATTTGAGCTTGAAAGCGCTTCGTCAATATATAGTATGGGTGTTCTTAAATTTCCCTTGTTTGTAGGTATATAACGCAAGTTCATATTAGTTATATTCGCCATAAATTCACTCCCTTTTTAATAATGTTTCACGTGAAACATTATAAAATAATCAAATATTCTTTTGCTATTTCATCAAAAATTTTGCCGTAAAAATTGAAGCTGTCCCATAACTCGATATGGCCGCCGATAATTTCGGCCGCTGTCTGTACGCCAATATTACCGCTTCTTTTTATGCTAATACTTTCGCTTCCTGTCATGCTGTGCGTGTCGGTTTCCTGTCCTTTTACGGCGCTACCGCTGGCGCTGTTTGACTGTGCGCCTTTGCTAAATGTGGAATTATCTGTATTAGTCTGTTCACCTTTATTTAATGTTGTATCGTTTGTATTTGTCTGTGCGCCTTTGCTAACGTTGGTGGTATCGGTGTGTGTTCCTAATGTGTCGGTCTGTTTGTCAGCATCCGAATAATCCGAGCTATTGAAGCCAGCTATTTCCTTTTCACTTGTATTTGTAGCCGCGCCGACTGTTGTACTACCGCTGTCAGACCTTGCGCCGTCTACAGTTGTTACGCTGGTTTCATCTTCGCGTTTACCATCTACTATTGTGCGGTTGGTGGTGTCCTGTCGCGCACCGTCTGTTGTGCTGTTTGTGGTGGTGTCTGTCCGCTGGCCGCTTATGTCGGTTGCGCTTTCGCTTCTGCTGGTGGTGTGTGTTTCGGTTAAATCGTAATTGTTTACAATGTCATAAGCGTCTGCCGCCAATATTTGCACTTTGTAAAGTTCAGAATATCTTTTTGCATTTATGGTTAGATGGCTATTAACAGCGGCAATAAAATCATTGTAGACTTCGGCCGTTGTCGTATCATCGGAGAATTTCAGCCAATAAAACCATGATAAAAACTTATCCCTAAAAAATCTATCAAACACGCTATAATTCTGCGTATAAGGTAGCCAAAAGTCAAAAGTAGGCGCACTACCTAATAAGGCCGCATTATTTGTACTTGAATATTTATACAATTTGTCAACTGTTAACTGCATCAATAGCCACCTCACTTTCATTATCTATAGTATAGTTTATCTCATCGGCAATTTTTACCGTCCAGTTAGTACCAAACATATTATTGACAGCATCCGCGCCTTTTTTTCGGCTGTCTAACATATCTGTGATGTTTAATAGTAACATGCTGGTATCTGCTTCAACTTCGTTTACGGTTGCGTTGCTTCGCTTCTCAAAGCTGGCGCGTACCCCTATATCAGCATAGAAATTTTTTAAAATTCGCTGTCTTACGTCCATAACGTCAACAATATTTTGCTGGGTGTGCTTATCACTTCCAGCATATTCAACACCAAGCGCACCAAAATCAATTATAACACCATCTTCGCCGTTATACAATTTGCGGTTGTATGTTTCTATATCCGTTTTTTGTTTGTCGCTGGTAGCAACAGGAACGCCGCCAGCATCACGCGCAGAAATCATTAAACGTGATAGTGTGACGTCTGTATGTGCTAATAAATACGCGTAATGGTTTACAAGTTCGAGCGCTGGATTTCGTAAACTGTTATTCGATATAACAACAGAATTTATACCTACATCAGTATTACCCGACCAAACAGGGCAACGCATCATATAATGCGGCAACTCATCCATGTATTTAGCCACACCATTAAAATTACCGAACATGGCCGTTAGTTCTGTTATGCCTGTTTTCGGGTCTTTGAAATTAAAAACGCCACAATGGCCTTGAATTAAAAGGCGCTGTTCGATTTCTTTTGCGGGGACGGGGTCTGTATTTTCCCATACAAAAAGCCGCATAATTCTTTCAAAAAGATTTTCGCGCCAGTACGCGTTAAACTGTAAAAACGTGCCGCCTGTTTTTTGAAAGAATTTTAAAGCTTTATTATCAAATTTTGCTTTTGCTTCGCTGGTTTCCTCTAAAAACATTACATCACCTCATTTTATTATTTATATGTTTCTGAACCATAGAAAAGATAGTGTCTTTTCTTTTTTCGCCGTTTCCGTATTTATTCGGGTTTTTTATAATGTCGCTGGCTATAATATACAAGCAATTTTCAATTTTATTATCACTTGCACATTTTAATTTATGATATACAATTTTATTTATAATTAACTGTATTTCGTTATAAAGGCGGTTTTTTCTAACTTCACCACATCCCCAATATCTTGTATTTTTTATAACATCATCAGCCAGCATTTCAAAGCATTTATCAACTGACCATGATTGTATTTTTTCAGTTGTTTTGTTTTCCTGTTTCGGCTGTTTCTCGTTTTTGTTTTTGGGGTCAAACTGGTATAAATTATTATTTTCTATTACCGCCATAACAGCCGAAATATAGTTCGGGTCTGTAGCGTATCCGTCTTTTTTAATATTTTCTAAATACTGGCGCGCGTCTGTAATACCTTTTAAATTTTGATAACGCGCTGTATTTATAAAATCAAAATAACCTTTAATGCCTGCGGTTGCTGTTTTGTATGCTCTAAAGTCAGCCGATACAGTAACATTTTTTCCGTTTATAACTTCGCGCGTTGGCATAGTAACTTTGTTACCCTTATAAGTCGCGCCGCACTTCATACCGAAAAAATTATTATATTCTGATAATTTGCTTTTTCCCCAAGCGCTTTCTAAAATGGCTTGCGCTATGATAGGGCTATATACTTTTATATCATACTGTGGCGCGTATTTTTTAACTGCATTAGAAATTTTTTTAATAAAATCATTTTGGTACTTTTCCATTTTTTCTACCTCATTTAATTATATAAACCCCTCACGACTTTTGACGGCCGCAAGGGGTGAAAGGATTAAGGGGAAGCTTAACCAGCTAAAGATGAAACAGGGGGAACAGGGGAAGCGTCTGCAACATAGAACACTACCATGTTCTCGTTCGGGTCTACTGCATAACCCTTGCGCGCCTGTTCACCGTGGATAACAACATCTGAACGGTTGTTTACTTCTTCCCATGTGCGTCGATAGCCGAAAAATGCGGCTATAGCATCAATGTCATGGATGAAACAAATAATACCGCCCTGTTCTACTGTTCCTGTGTCGCTGGCGTCTGTCGGGTCGGTGATAAAGTCGTCATGCTGTACTGAAATTTTTGAAACGTCATTAAATGCAAAGTTGCTTCCGCTGGTCTGCCAAAACTTTATATCATTAAAGTTAGGAAGTTCAACGAGGTCACGATGGAAACTATCGGCCTGTAGATACATTTCGGAAGCGGACACAAAATCATGAAGCATCTCGACAACAGCCCTATCACGCGGGGTAAATTTAGGCATACCGCCTTCATTAAACAGGGTAGACATGCTCTCCATATAGCCCAGCGTGTCATTGATTGCCTTGCTGGCAAACTTCAAAAAGTTTGTATTAGTTAAGCATGTTGAAGCTGTCAGCACATCACCAGCGGCAACGCTAGCGTTATACTCGGATAACAAGTTGCGGCTCTTACCTTTAGCAAGGGCGCGCGCTATACCAGTATTTGCGGCGGCTCTTTCGATTGCTTCAAGTTCAAGCTTGATTGAGTTTTCAATGTAAACATATAAGCCATCAATAAACGCGGCCATTTCAGCGGCGTTTGTAAACGCGGTGCGTATCTGGTCAACTGGCCTGATAACCTCGATTGACCATGTACCCTGCCCGCCGAATACAAGCGCTTTAATCTCAAGAGTTGTATTGACATCATAAGGGCTGGACTGTGTGTATGTTCTTGTTGTTTCACCGCCCGACTCTGTTATAACAGGGATGGCGTGGGCTGGATTATTAACAGCGGTTGCAATATTATAGTGTACTTTCTGCTTAAAAGCACCAAAAGCATCCGCGTCGCGTAAAATACCGCGTGTTGTGGGGTTGTACTCACGGACGGCAAAAATAGTGCGGGTCAATCTGTTAACCAATGAACCGTAAAAAGCTTCATAAGCGTTTGCACTGTCGATGGCTTTTCCCATTGATACAAAATCTGTCGTTGAAAGTGTGCTAATGTTTTCACTTCCTATCGCATCTGCGACGGCATCGTTTACAATGCTTGAAATTTGTTTGATAATACTCATTTTTTATTTCTCCTTTTCTTTTGTGTATTTGTTTGTGTGTGATACACCTACATCTACCAAATCTTTTAGTGCATCGACTGTATCAATTAATGTCTGTAACGTTTTGTGCAACTCGTCATTGAATTTCCAGTCACGCGCTAAAAAATATATTACTACAGCCACGGCCACACCATTATTAACGAATAACTCTACTAACTGTTCCATCATTCGCCCTCACCTTCTCCAGCTTCGCCAGCTTCGCCAGCGTCACCAGCTTCGCCAGCTTCGCCAGCTTCGCCAGCTTCTCCAGCTTCGCCGCTGGTGCTAACGTTAACATTTATATTTACGTCGGTTGCGGTCTGCTTCGGCACATCGGTCGCGGTTTCGCCGTTCTCGTTTTGCTTCGGCTGTGGCTCTACTACACCACCAGCGCTTCCAGCGTTCCCGCTGTCGGGTTCGGCGGTATGGTATACTTTGTTATAAATTTCGCTATCAAACTTCATCGTTAAATATCCCCTTTCGTATTTATTAAAATGTTTCACGTGAAACATTTATATATTTTGATTATAGCAAATAGTTTTAATTTGTCAAATTGTTTATACAATTTAGAAAATGAGCGCTAAAGTCTAACAATTATAAATGGTGAAAATATTTGACAACTATATGTTGTTATGATATTATTAAATCATCAAAAACAACCAGTTAGCCGATTGAAAGGAGTTAGGTGTTATGGTATTAGAGATTTTAAGCAAATTAGAGGAAATGAAAACAAGCTGGCAAGCTACAGCGCAAGAGTGTGAGGACTTTGGTGATACAACAGGCGCGGGTTATAGTAGAGGTGTAGTAGCTGGAATAAATGACAGCATAGAAAAAATAAAAAATATGCTGGATGATGAACTTGAAAAAATGGCGGCTGGTAACTAAACCAGCCAGCCGCAAAAAAGTAGTTTACAGTTAGCCAATGAAAGGAGTTAGGAAGCTATGATGAAAGCAGTTATAACAAATAATAAAGGTGATTATTTCTATATTAAAGAAAATGTTGAACTTGTAACCTATGGCTCTAATAGTATCACGTTAGCAATTAGAGAAAACAAAAATTTAACTTATTTAACATATAGCGCTAATGAAGTTATAATAAATATATTCGCCAGTAAGGATGAATAAATTAAATAATAACGCGGCTGGTAACTAAACCAGCCAGCCGCTAAAAAAGAAAGGAAAAAAAATACCATGGAAAAATACAAAATAGCTATCAATCGGTTTTTTGAAATTGTAAGTAATACTAATTTAAATAATTATAATTTTATGTCAGGCGCTTTTGTAATGCTTTGCAGAATGATAGAAGCCGATAATGATATAAAAGTAGAACAAGTTGATGAAATAATAGGATATTTTAATTCGTTTGAAAGACCTTGATAATAAAGCTGTTATTAACTGTCACTTAATAACCGCTATATTATAAAGCAACCAGCAATCCAGCCATAAGAAAGGAGAAAAAAAGTTATGGGAATTGCAAACAAGTACAATAAACAGGGGAATAGGTTCAATTATACCATTCCCGAAAACAGCGACCACGTTTTCATTAAGGCGTCTGAACTGTTTGAAACGATACCGCAAAACGCCAGCGGTGTAGTAGTAAAGTCAATGTATATCAACAACAAGGGCAAGTTTGGCGCACACGGTGTTATAGTTACTGAAACACCCGCCCTTTTGATTGATTGTCCCAATCACATGACCGATACTATACGCGACATGATGAACGATGATGAAGCCGTTGAACAGATAAACAACGATAAGCTGGCGGTAAGAGCGTACAAGTACGACACTAAAAACGCGTCTTGTGGTTTTGCTTATGGGTTAGAGTTTATAGACCTTTAATTATTAGTGTTGATGACTTGGCGGCTGGCTTTGGCTGGCCGCTTTTTTTGAAAGGTGGTATAATATGCAAGTATTGGCAATAGGCAATAGAAGCAGATTTAAAAAAGAAGTAGAAAATACAAGAGATTATATAATACTATCGTATAATAACGATGTATTTATAGACGGTAAAGGCAAGAAATACACCGAAGGATATATAAAGGGGATGGATAAAATTATTGAACTGCTTGCAAAATATGAACTTAAAGAAATTAACCAATTAGTGAAAAATGTTTCACGTGAAACATCTATAGAAAAAGGAGAATTAAAAAATGATGTATAGATTTAATACTATCGGCGAATGTTGCCGCGAATGGAGAAAAGATAATAATATATCTATAGCCGATATGGCCGAATATGCTAATTGTTGCCAACAAAATATCACAGCTTTTGAACGTGGCGAAAATATAAGCGGGCGTTTAATATTAGAATACGTCAACAGGGGTTTATCTATTTTGGGCGTAAATAGTGATAATTTGTATGTATGCCAAGACGCAAGAGGGGTAAAGATATGGTAAAAGATATTATTTCTAAAGACTGGACAACAAGAGAATTAAAAGACTTTATACGAAAAGAAACCGAAAGCGTGAATTATAAAATGATTGACTATTTAGCCAGCCATGAAGAACCAAACCCAGTAATGACGGCCACGTTTGAAAAATTGAAAGCGTTAGGAACTGGAAACATAAACGCGGAGTATATCGGATTAGGGCTGACGTATAAAACAAAAGCTGAATTATTACAACAGGCGCGGGCACTTCAAGAAGCTAATCAAGTCGATATATACAGCGACGCCGCGCAAAAAGAATATAGCGAACAAGAACAGGCCGCGTATAATACGGCGCGCAACAGATACGGCATTGACATGTCACATGATGAATACCATGATTTTGTTGAAGCTATGGGAGCGCTTGAAACACATATAAATAATTTAGGATTAGGAAGCCGTGAAATTCTAATGATTTATAATGAAGCGGGACAGGATAAAAAAATAAATCTTGTTGAAGAATTTCAAAATACACGGCGCGAAATGGCCAGCGGCTGGACTACTGAAACATTTATAGATAAATTAAGGGCACGTATGCAAGGGGTTTAAAATGGTATTATATAATGGTCAATTAAAAAACTATGATTTTTTAAAAAACAGCCATTATAAACGCAAACATAAAAAAGGGGCTAAAAAAATATTCTATTGTGATGATATATTTTCTTTTGATATAGAAACTACCAGCGGTTGGATAAATGAACACGGCAATATTATAAAATATAAAGCTGGTATGCCGTCTGAATACTGGAATAGTTTAGAAGCTGTCAGCCTTTGTTATATATGGCAATTTAGTGTAAATGATACCGTATATTATGGCCGCGAATTAAACGACTTTTTATCCGTATTAAACGACATCCCAAAAGATATAAATATTATAATATGGGTGCATAATTTATCTTTTGAATTTCATTTTTTAGTAAATATATTAAACAATGTGCAACCTTTTTGCAGACAGCCACACAAGCCGATGAAATTTACAAGTGATGATTTTCCGACTATAGAATGGCGTTGCTCCTATATGCTTACAAGACTTTCTCTTGCTACATGGGGTGAACAGTTAGGGTGCAAAAAATTAGTTGGTAATTTAGATTATGAAAAAATCAGAACGCCAAAAACGCCACTTACAGAAAAAGAATTAAAATACGCCGAACGTGATTGTATCGTGGTTTATAATGGTATCAAGGACTATTTGAAAAAATACCAGTATCAAACAGACATGCCATTGACGCAAACTGGAACAGTACGCCGCGAAGTAAAAGAACTATTAACAAGTGATAGCTACTATGTGAAATATTTAAAAAAGCTTGTGCCGCATAATGCTGATGAATACGAAAGATTAAGGGCTGTTTTTGCTGGCGGCTATACACACGCAAACAGGGCAAAAGCTGGTATAATACAAAGTGGTATTATTGAGCATTACGACTTCGCCAGCAGCTACCCTTGTGAAATGGTTAAACAAAAATATCCTTGGTCACCGTGGATATATTTAGGGACTCATGAAATACCGCCGTTAGACAGCTTCAATGATAGAGCGTATATAATGCTATTGCACTTTGAAAACATCGAATGCACAACTTTTAACACATATATACAAGCGTCAAAATGTGCGGGGTGTGGTTTCCGTTTGGATAACGGCCGTCTTTTATATGCTACAGCTTGTGATTTATGGGTGACAGAACAGGACTATTTGACAATAAAAGAAACTTACCGATGGAAAAAAATTGAAGTCTTAAAAGTATATATGAGTTATAAAAAATACTTGCCAACTGCTTTTATAAAATACTTACTTGAACTTTACGGAAATAAAACCAGCTTAAAAGGTTCAGAAGAGGGTACAGCTGATTATGATTTATACATGCAAAGTAAGCAGTACATCAACAGTTTGTTTGGAATGTGTGTGACTGCTTTGATACAATCGGATGTGACATTTAATGAAAAAAGTGGAGAATGGGGTATTGATGTATTAACCGAAGAAATGGTAAATAAACACTTAGAAAAGTTGCGTAGTTGGTCACCGCGTGAAAAACGCTATTTTTTATCATATAGTTGGGGTGTATATGTAACAGCATACGCGCGGCGGGACTTGTGGCGCTGTCTGTTAGGAGAAAAAAACGAAAAAGGGTATTATAATAATGATATTAACGTCATTTATGCTGATACTGATAGCTTGTTTATGTGCGGTAAACAGGATTTTACATGGTATAATAACGATACTATTAACGCGCTGGATGTCGCTATGGACTACCACAAATTAAACCGCAACTTGACACGGCCAAAAGATAAAAAAGGGGAACGCCATCAATTAGGCGTGTTTGACAAAGAAAACGATTGTACTGAATTTATAACATTAGGCGCTAAAAGATATTGTGAACGGCGCGTAAAAGATAATAAACTACATCTGACAGTTAGCGGAATAAATAAAGACGCAGTTTATATTTTAAAAAATAATATCGAAAATTTTAAGGATGGGATAGACTTTGACAAAGATTTTGCAACTGTCAATAAAAAATTAGTAACATACATTAACAACCAGCCGCCGATTGTATGGCCTGATGGGTACAAAAGCAACTGCAAAAACGGGGTAAACTTAAGGCGTAATGGTTATAAATTAACTATGACAAAAGAATATAAAGACTTGATACATTATCTTGAATATGATACAAACCAACTATCAGAAGAATTTAAGAACCATTTACGCGGCCGCTGGATAAAATAAGAAAAGGAGAAAAAAAACAATGGGAAAAAAGAAGCAATACTATAACATTAAGCCGTTACTACAGCATGACGCAAACTATTATATTTTATTAGGCATGCGCGCCAATGGTAAAAGCTATCAAGTCAAATTAACAGCACTTGAAAATGCTTATAAAACAGGCGGCCAGTTTGTCTATTTACGCCGTTTTCGTGAGGACATAAAGGGCTATTATGTTGAAAGCTATTTTTCAGATATGCCGATTGAAACAATAACAGAAAATAAATATGATAGAGTTATAGCTTTCCAAGGGTTTTTATACTTTGCGGGTGAAAATGAAAAAGGCGAAATTATAAAAGGCGATAGGATAGGGCGATATTGTGCATTATCTGAAGCATACCGTTATAAATCTAACGCATTTGTAAATTATGATTACATTATTTATGAAGAATTTATAACAGACGAACTTTACCTATCTAATGAACCCGATAAGCTACAACAGTTTGTTTCTACAGTTGCACGTGATAAAGATATAAAAGTATTGCTAATTGGTAATACCATTAGCCGCGTGTGCCCGTATTTCGGTGAATGGGCGTTAGCGGGTACTTTAAGACAAAAGGCTGGTACTATTGAATTGTATCACATGAAAGATGATAAAGGAAACGACACAACAACTATAGCTGTAGAGAACTGCACCGTAGTAGAAAACGATAGTAAAATGTTTTTTGGTAAAGCCACAAAACAGATATTAAGTGGCGAATGGGATGTAAAAGTGTCGCCGCGACTTCCAAAGCCGTTAAAAGAGTATAATATGCTTTATGAAATGCAGATAATATACCAGCTTTTTATCTTTAAAATGTTGTTGGTTATGGATAATGACGGAAGCTGTTATACTTTTATATATCCAGCTAAAGAAAAAGACGATAAAATGCGTACTTTATCAACCGACTTTTCAACATATCAACAGCAAACAGCATCTTTTAATACTAAAAGTAGGATGGAGTTAAAAATCATTGAATGCTTTAAAATGGGCAAAGTGTGCTATAGCGACAATTTAACAGCCGCCGACTTTGAGCAAGTAAAAAATCAATTTAAGTTTGTATAGGTATTTAAAATGGATAGTTTCACAATAATTATAGTTTTCTGTTTAATAATTATGGTGGGTGTGTTTTTAGCTAATAAA
>Ga0326513_10002961_pt1 | contig 12404 bp, 5 predicted proteins | sample 2_2465_0518_D_FD_203654 | JGI IMG/M metagenome (GOLD analysis project Ga0326513, IMG submission 203654) | Bovine rumen microbial communities from UC Davis, California, United States - 2_2465_0518 | ecosystem: Host-associated > Mammals > Digestive system > Stomach > Rumen | place: USA: California... | reverse complement strand
GGTAAGGTGTATCATGTAACGACACTGGAGGACAACGGCAAGACGTCGTTGCAGGGTTCGCTGCGCTGGGCCAATGCACAGGCGGGACCGCGAACCATCGTATTCGACGTCAGCGGTACCATCCAACTGAAGTCGGCACTGAAAATCAATGCCAACACCACCATTGCCGGACAGACGGCACCAGGCGACGGCATCTGCATTGCCGGCTATCAGGTGACCCTGAACAAGAACAACATCGTGCGCTACGTCCGCTTCCGTCCTGGCGACGAGAACGAGGGCGAACACGACGGACTGGGAGCCATGGACTCGGAGAACATCATCGTTGACCACTGCTCAGTCAGCTGGAGCGTCGACGAGTGTCTGTCGGTATATGGTTCGAAGAACTTCACCGTACAATGGTGCATCTCCTCACAAAGCCTGAACCAGTCGACACACGCCAAGGGCAATCACGGCTATGGCGGCAACTGGGGCGGCAGCGGGGCATCGTACCACCACAATCTGATAGCCCATCACGTGTCACGCACCCCACGCCTTGGTCCGCGTCCCGGCACGCAGACCGACGAGCGTATGGATATGCGCAACAACGTCATCTACAACTGGACAGGCAACGGCTGCTACGGTGGCGAAGGCATGAACGTGAATATTGTGAACAACTACTACAAGCCAGGTCCAGGAACGCCCAGCGGTACGAAAGGCATGCGCATTGCTGCCATCAACATCCGCACCAGCGAATATACCAAGCACGACAGCGGCAGTCCTAACCAGTGGGACAAGATGTGGCACGTGTGGGGCAAATATTATGTCGATGGCAATGTGAACAGCAAATACGACCAAGTGACGAACGATAACTGGACCTACGGCATGTACAATCAGATAGACGCCTCGGGCAACGACGGCACATACACGGACGTGACGAAAGACACCATCCGCATCACGACGCCCATTGCCTACGAGACCGTGACGACACATACGGCCGACGTGGCTTACGAGCGCGTATTGGACTATGTGGGCGCCTCGCTGCACCGTGATGCACTGGACCAAATCATCGTGGACGACGTCAGAAACGGCACGGCCACGTTTACAGCCTCAGGCAACAGCAAGGGCATCATCAATCACCCCAGCGACGTGAAGGGTGACGGATGGGAGAAGTGGCCTACACTCACCCAGACGGAGGCTAAGGCCGACACTGACGGCGACGGTATGCCTGACGAGTGGGAAACGGCCAACGGCCTGAACCCAAACGATGCCACCGACGGCAATAGTACCGGTGCCGACGGTTATACGAATCTGGAGATTTACCTGAATTCACTGGTAGCCCATATCACCGAGATGCAGAACATGGGCGGCGAACAGTGGAACGGTCAGCAAACGACGGGAATCTCGGGATTGGACCATTGGACTATTTCACCATTTGACAATTCCAGTGACAATGGTCAAATAGTAAATGGTCAAATAGTCCAATGGTACAGCCTGTTGGGCGTGAGTGTGACAAGACCGCAAAAAGGTCTTTACATCCAGAACGGCAAAAAGATTTTCATCAAATAAAGTGCTATCCAAACTTGTTTTTTTTATTTAACGATTACATCAGACGGGATAATTCGTCTTATGTATGTAACTCAAAACAAATAATCATGAAGACAAAAAAATTCTTTTTCCTGTTGGCATTAGGTTGTCTGCCTATTGGGACAACCGTTGCCGCACCCTCAAGCGCGCCTGCTGAAGTCCAACAGGCGAAGCCTATTAAGGGTCATGTGGTCGATGAGTATGGTGAGCCGATGATTGGCGTAACTATCAAGATTGTCGGCTCTACAGGCGGTACCATTACAGACCTTGATGGTAATTTCAGCCTTAATCTACCCTCTAATCGTAAGCTACAGTTTTCCTATGCCGGCTATAAGGAGCAGATCCTTTCTGCCTCGGCCAACATGCAGGTAAGCATGGAACCGGATGCTGTAGGACTGGAAGAAGTCGTGGTCATCGGTTTCGGAACGGTGAAGAAACGTGATGTGACGGGTGCCGTAGCACAGGTGAAGAGTGACGTCATCCTACAGACGCCGACGAGTGATGTGGCAACCTCATTGCAGGGACGTATCACCGGTCTCGACGTGAATGGCAAGGATTTGCGTATCCGTGGTAACCGTTCTATCAATGGTAATAACGCCCCATTGGTTATCATCGACGGTGTACAGGGAGGTTCGATGGGTGATTTGAATCCTGACGACATTGAGACGATCGATGTCTTGAAGGATGCCTCTTCAACAGCCATCTATGGTTCTCAAGGTGCTAATGGCGTCATCATCATTACCACCAAGAAAGCCGAGAAGGGTAAATTGCAGGTGTCGTATAATGGTTATGTCACCGCAGCTTTCCGTGAACAGCATCCCGACTATCGTTCTGGCGAAAACTACTACGAGGCCAATCGTGTTGCAGCACAGAATGCCGGACAATGGAGTTCACCTTCCGACGACCTGAACCTCTTCTCCAGCAATGCTGCCTATGCAGCCTACAAGGCTGGTATCTGGACGGATTACGACGATGAGTTGCAGAAGTCTACTACTTGGAGCAACCGCCAAACCATCACCCTCAGTGGCGGTAACGACAAGACCAGTGCCCGTTTCAGCGTGGGTTATGCTAACGACGGCGACAAGTGGAAGAAGAGTGCCGGCACCGACCGCTATACACTGCGTGCAAATATTGATCATAAGATTCATCAGTGGATTGATGCTGGTGTCAACTTCCAGCTGACGCACCGCCGTACGGAGAATTCACCCTACCAGAGCACGCCGACAACGGGTATGCAACTGGGCTCGCCTTATGGTTACTATGACGATGTGAATGATGTATATAAGATAGGTACAGAGATGGTGGAGCGTCCATTGACTGCTACGGAATACGTCAATCCACTCATCAACACCTTGGGCGACAACCTCTATGCCCGTGAGAGCTATGGCACAAATGTCGTGGCCAATGGCTACTTGGACATTCACCCCATTGACGGACTGAATTTCCGCACACAGGTCAATGCTCACCTTGTCAACAGTTCTGTTGGTGACTATTCCGATGCCAATTCGGCCTCCGTCATCGACGCAGGTACCAACCAGTCGACAGCCACGATGACTAAATCATCGAGCACATACGTAGAATGGAACAACGTTCTGACCTACCAGTTCAAGATGTTGCCCGAAGACCATCATCTTTCGTTGACCCTGCTCACCACATGGAACAAGCGCATTGGCGACAATCTCTCTGCCACCTCTATCAATCAGACGTTGGCTTCGAACCTCTGGTGGAATCTGGCCAGCAACGACGGTGGCGACGGCCACTCTATACACAGCAGTGCTTACGAACAGCAGCAGAACTTCTCGTATGCAGGTCGTATCAGCTACGACTGGAAGAGCCGCTACCTCCTTACCGCCTCGCTGCGTCGCGACGGTGCCTCTGTGCTGGCCGATGGTTACAAGTGGGATACGTTCCCCTCTGTGGCTTTGGCTTGGCGCATGAGCGACGAACCGTTCATGAAGTCTGCCAAGTCCTGGCTCGATGACTTAAAACTTCGTGCTACCTATGGTGTTACTGGTAACTCTGGTATCCCTGTCTACGGTACTGAGTCGGGTGTGACATTTGCCAACTGGAGCTTTGGTTTCCAGGATACTTCCGCAAACCGTTATATATTAGGTAAAAACAACCTTATTGGTAACAAGGAAACCAAATGGGAGAAGTCGAAGACCATCGACCTTGGTTTCGATTTGGTATTGTTCAACAATCGTCTTAATATCACCTTCGACTATTATAATACGAAGACCACGGACCTCATTCTGCTGCGCACCCTGCCAACCACAGCAGGTAACGACGGTAACTTTGCCACCTATACCAATATCGGTTCTACTCGTAACCGTGGTGTTGAGTTGACCATTAACTCGCGCAATATCGTCACCAAGAACTTCCAGTGGAATAGCACGCTTTCGTTCTCGGCTAACAGCGAGAAGATTATTGACCTTGTAGATGGTACGGATATTCAGATCGGCACCAACAAGGAGACCTCGACCCTGATGCTGGGACGCCCCATCAAGTCGTATAAGACATTCCAGTATCTTGGTATTTGGTCAACCGCCGAGGCTGCCGAGGCAGCAACCTACTTCAAGGATGCAGAGAAGACACAATCCTTCAAGCCTGGTGACGTGAAGGTAGCTGACTTGGACGGTGATCATATCATCGACCAGAACAAAGATATCGACTATATCGGTTCACAGTCACCTAAATGGTTTGCTGGTTTCAACAACGACTTCCGTTACAAGAACTGGGACTTTAATATCTACATCTACGCCCGTTGGGGACATTGGGGTGAGAGCCCATTGGCCAACTTCGACCCATCGAATGGCGGTAAGTACACCAATATGGATTATTGGGTAGAAGGCACAAACGAAGGCGCAAGCCTGCCTGGTCTGATGCGTAACCGAAAGTTGTTCGACTATGTTGGCTATCAGTCATTAGGCTACTGCGAGCAGTCGTTTATCAAGCTGAAACGCGTTGCTGTTGGCTATACGCTTCCCAGAAACCTGATGAAGACGCTGACCTTACAAAAGATACGCGTTTATGCTACCGTCAATAATCCTTTCTACATTGTCAAGGAAGACTGGATGAAGCACTGGGATCCCGAGGGACAGCAGCGCAGTGTGACCGTAGGACTGAATGTTATTTTTTAATTAAGGAGGACAAACATTATGAAACATATCAATCAATATTTCATAGGCGCACTGCTTTTGAGTGCAACCGCGTTGAGCTTCACTTCGTGTGACCTCGACGAATACAACCCCTCCAGTGAGGGTGCCACCGCGACTTTTGCTTCCCCACAGGGTATGGAAAATCTGGTGAACCAGTTGTATTATAATTATAAATGGAAGTATTTTGGGCGTGAAGACCCTGTGCTTTATTTCGAGGGTGCCGGCGACATCTGGGCCAACGTACCTGAGAAGAACGAGTACGGCATGCAGCTCACCCGTTTTGTCAACCTGCAGGGCGACCGTGGTCAGGTGAAAGGTGCATGGGAACGTAACTACGACAACATCAATGTGGCCAATAACGTGCTGCAATATCTGCCCAGTACTAAAAACATCAATGATGCCACACGTAACGATTTCGAGGGTGAGGCCCGCTTTACCCGTGCATTCAGTTACTGGTGGCTGGTGGAGTGGTTCGGTGATATTGAGATGCGTACCAAGGGAACAGACGAGCCTGTGTTCACTTCGCAGCGCACCGACCGGAAGGTCATCTATGACGAAGTCATCATCCCCGATTGCGAGGCCGCTGCAGAGAAACTGCCTGTCAAGCCTTACAACGGCGATATGGGCCGTGCCACCAAGAAGGCCGCCTATGGTCTGCTGGCCCGTGTCTGTCTGGCTCGTGCTCAGTATGAGGCAGCCGGTAGTGCCGAGCAGAGAGCTTTTTACCAGAAGGCATACGATGCTGCCAAGTACGTGATGGACAACAAGGCGTCGCTGGGCATCAGCCTCTATGAGACATACGACGAAATTTGGCAGGCCAAGAACAACAAGACCAATACCGAGTTCCTTTGGGTGGTGACTCACAGCAGCAACTCGTCGCTGAATCCCAACCCGAAGAACCCTAACCGTCTGCATCTCTACTGGTCCCCCCGTATGCTCGACCGTGCCGGTATCACTAGCACTGCCACCTCTTGGGAATATCCTAAGGAGAGTGCGCTGCTCATGCCTACCTACTACTTCCTGCAACTCTGGCAAGACTGGGACATCCGCTATGACGTGCTGTTCCAAGAAGAGTTCCCCGGTTCCAATCGCCGCGGTTCCTATACCTGGGAAGAGACGATGGTCAAGAACTATCAGAACGATGCAGACGTCATCAAAGCTCTGACAGGCAAGGAGGTGGACAACGACGAAACGATACTCTACTTTACGAAGAACATGGTCACCAAAGAGCAGAAGCTGGATGCTACAAAGGATGGCGTCTGCCTGGTGGGCATTAATGACACCTATGAGACAGAGAAAGTCAACGCGCAGGGAGGTTGTAAGATTCGCAGTGACATCAAGACCAAGTACGAGGCATTCCCCCGTTTCATGAAGTATCGTATCTGGGATCGCGATCCTGAAGGTACCATTCTATTGCAGGCAGCAAATGGCGTGGTAGGCTTTGCCGATGTACCCGTCATCCGCTATGCCGAGATGCCGCTTATCGCTGCCGAGGCTCAGATTGGTATGGGTAACCAGGCAGAAGCTGCTAAGATTATCAACAGTGAGATCCGCAATGCTCGTGTTGTGAAGCCAGGCCACAGCCTCAGCGAGGCTCAGGTCTCTGCCAATCAGATGACTGTGGAGTGGATCCTTGAAGAGCGTGCCCGCGAACTCTGTGGCGAGTGGCTGCGCTGGTTCGATCTGAAGCGCACAGGCAAACTGGTAAGCTATATCCGTCAGCACAATCCTGCTTGGGATGGTAATGATGTGGTTGACGAACATAACAACCTTTGGCCAATACCCAATACGTTCCTCGACAAGCTTCAGAACGCAGAAGAGTTCGGGCAGAATCCGGGCTACGATCCTTACGTTCGTAACAATTAATCATCTTATAAAGGGTAGTGCTCCAGTCGCTACCCTTTATTTTTCTTAAAAATGTCACTCTTTTGTTACATCATTCCATTATTTTACTTATCTTTGTACTCGCAAAATAGAACTAATTCAATTATTAATATATTTACTAATTAATTTTATCGCTTATGAACAGAATTCTACGCTTATCGTTTGTAGCCTTAATGGCTATGGTAATGGGAAATGTCTTTGCAGACAACATTACTGATGCATTGACATGGGACAATCTCATGGAAGCAGGCAAACAAAACAATTATCAGGACTTCGCAGGTAAGACAATTACCTCTGCAGCCGTTTATGCAGGTCAGGCTTCTTCAGGTACAGATCAATACATCCAGCTTCGTACCAAGAACAACAACGCAGGTATTGTGACAACAGCTTCTGGTGGTAAGTTGAAGAGTGTAACCATCACCTTCAATTCAAAGACCACAGACCGTTCCATTGAGATTTATGGAAAGAATGAGGCTTATGCTGCTGCTACAGATCTTTATGGAGATGCCAAAGGCACGTTGTTGGCTTCAATAGCAGCTAATGCTGACAGCAAGACCCTGACCGTCGAAGGCGACTATACCTTCGTTGGTTTGAAGTCTGCCGACGGTGCCATCTATGTCGACAAGATTGAGATTACCTGGGAAGCTAATGGCGGCTCTCAGGCTCAGGGTCAGGTTTGGGACTTCACCATCCTGCCGACTCAGAAGATTGACGCTACCGGCAACATGGAGACCAATGCTCCTGATGGTGTGTTCACAGAAGATGAGGGTGCCGGATGGCAGCAGGCTTACAACAAGGCCGACTTCCCCGATGGTGCCGAATTCATGGCTTCCGACGGTGTTGTATTCGAGCCTTTCAAGGGCCTGAAGTGGACTGCTATGGCTAACAATAAGATGGTATTCTACCGCAATTATCCCGCTGATTACGGTGGCAAGCATCTTGCATTCAACAAAGCTGCTGAGGTGATGATTCCTGCAAAAGCAGGTCAGGTGATTGAGATGGTTGTCGCATCGTCGAAGAATGGCGGTACTACCAAGAAGATCACCAGTCAGGATGTTGTAGAGACTTTTGACGACGGTGGAGGCATCAAGATTGAATTCGCTACTGCTTACGAGTATCAGACTGTTACCTTGACGGCTAAGGTCGACAACCCGTACCTTGCCTTCGAGAGCACATTCTGTGTTCAGAAGATTGAGTTAAAGGATGCTACAGGCATCAGCACGCCAAAGGTGACCAAGACTGTTAATAACAACGCCATTTACAACCTCGCCGGTCAGAAGGTTGGCAAGGACTACAAGGGTATTGTTATCCAAAATGGTCGCAAGTTCATGCAGAAGTAATTCATTTGATTCAATATTCTACCAAAATGGAACGGAATTACACCTCCGTTCCATTTTTTTGCGTACACAAAATTCCATCATGGACGAGCTTCAAGACTGTTCCTCGATGAAGTACTTCTGACAGGAAGTTGTTTTGTAAGCCTGGTAGCCCAAGTGGTTTAGGGCACGGCCCACTTCGACGTTGATATTCTTCGTACGGTGGAAGTTGGGGAAGGAGCGGTCCAGGATGTCCACGATCTCATCGATGCTCTTCAGCGATGATTTGTCCCCGCTGTCAGCAGGGCAGAATTTCATCGTGATCATCTTCTCGATGTTGCCCACTTTCTCGAAGTTGCGGTTCTCGTTGATGATGCGCAGGTTCTCGTCCTCCTCAAACCAATAGCGGTCACCACGGGCAATCTCCGCCAGGAGCTGGGCATAGAGTTGCGGATAGTCGATAGGCGTGAGATAGTCTATCTGTTCCTTCACCACGATACAGATGAACCGTCGTGAACCGGACTTGTCATCTGGCAACGGACGGAGATTGTTCGTGGTGGCGATGAACGAGGCATAGCGCCGACGCTGCTCGTAGGCCTTGCCGTAGGGCGGACGCATCTTGACGTCGGCCTTTGAGATAAGGTGCTTCAAGAGCGGCTGCTGACTTTTCGAGAGCATATCGAACTCATCAATGTTGATCAGTGCAAATGAGGTCAGGCCAAGGTTGATGGCAGTCTCGTTCTTGAAGTCGATCTTGTCGATATAGTAGTCGCGCAGTTCCTCGGGCAACAGCATACCACAGAAGGCCGACTTGCCGCAGCCCTGTTTACCGATAAGCATCGGAACGATGGCATTGCCGTGGTTGCGGTCGATGCCTTTCCAGTGGGCCACCATAGAGAGCATCCATTTATGGAAGTCATCAATCCAATGCGGATTACTGGTCTTGATGCGTTCTGCCAAAGGTGTCACACGATCCTTTCCATCCCACTTCGGCAACTGCTCCAGCCACTCGTTCACGGGATCGAATTCAGGAATCAAGGTCGACTCCACATAGCGCTTGATATCCTTGTCCCAAGAGTCAAGTCCTGCCTTCAAAGCTCGTATCGACATGGTGTTCATCGCTTCCTTCGTCAGATCGTAGAAACGGTAGTCGTAGCTGTCCTTCGAACGGTATTGCGCCACGCCTGTCATCACATTCTTCCGCAACTCATAACGGGAGTTAAGAAAAGCCTCCGTCTTATAGGTTAGCAACTGTGAGGGTTTGACGTGCTTCAGGGGCCAGGTGGCCTTAAGGGTCTTGGAATACTGCGAGTCGAACACCGTCTGCACGTAGTCGGCATCTTCGTTCAGCCGTCCGTCGAAGAGCGTCATCTTCACGGCGAAGGCCTCTTCAAGACCGCTCTCGTGACAGTTCTGGGCAAGCACTTCAAGACAATGAGGCACGAAGTCCTCTTCTTTGTCCAAACGGCATTCCTCAAGGGCATCGGCCTTGCAAGCCTGATACTCATGGCGCATCGAGGCCTCAGTCGAAAGACCCGGTATCACGCCCTCCCGTCTCCTGTCTCCTGCCTCCTGACTCCCGTCTCCTGCCTCCTGTCTCCTCTCATGACGCATCGTCCTAGTCAACCTGTCCGCCGTCTGGTCTTTAGGCGACACCACCATTGTGGCACAATACGGGTTGAAGCGCACATCCGGATCATGGCTCATCAAGCAACTGGAGCGCATTGACGGGGGAATATTATCCACACGGATGGCCAGCTGCGTAGAATAGAGATAATGGAACTTCGCGTAGGCGTTCAGATTAAACTGCTCCACCTCCGACTCCCAGTAACCCTCGGGATTCTGCCATTGGTCGCGCTCGATAGCCTGGCAGACGAGTTTTACACTCCGTCCGTCAGCACCCACGAATGCCAGCAGCGTATAGTCGATCATTGCTGCCTCGTCGCGGATCTCCTCTGCCGTCTTGCGGTCTGGCAGATTGTTGATCTCCAATAGAATGAACCCATTATAGATATATTTCAATTGTTTACCATACTGATTCTTGATGGCGCAGGCGAAACAGATACGGGGCAGCTCTGTCAGTTCACTGAGCTGTTTACCACTTTTCAGGTTGCCTGTCTGGATCATCTCGACGGCACTCTGGAGCGTATAGCGGGTAAAATGTTCCTGTCCGTCACGATTGTTGATGAGCGTCACTTTTGATTGATTGATGTCTGTCATATTGCTTTGATTGAATGATTAGTGCCTGCAAAGATACAAAAAATATTTCATATTTGCAAGAAAATTCTGCAAAATCTCTTCCACTTCCATAAAAACTTTGAAAACACCTTTATTTATCGATGTTTTAGACTATGGAAGAGAAATTTTGTCTTCCATATATCTTCCATATTATGGGGTCACTTTTGGGTTGTTCGAATAGTCCCACCCCTTGGGACTATCAATACTCCCATCTTATTTTCCAATACTACCATAGTATTTTTCAATAATGCCGTAGTATTTCAGAATACTCTTGGAGTGTGTGATAATGGAAGTAATATGGAAGAGAAAAAATTCTCTTCCATACTTGAAACCTCAGTATATTAAGGCGATTTGAGAGATTTATGGAAGATGGAAGACAAAACCGTAATCTTTTGAACGACGAGATTACGGCTCGTCCATGGTGAGATTACGGCTCGTCCTTAGTGAGCCGTAATGCCGTCAATCATCTGCTGTGCCGTCTCACGTCCTCCTCGTCAAGGATGGGATAATACAGCACATCCACCTCGTCCCTGTCATTGCGGACAAGGGCGAAGCGGATGCGGCTTTCGACGGGTGTGCCATCTTCAGCCATGTATCAGTAAGTCTCGGCCACGAGCCCATAGGTGATGGTGGACCATGCCAGAATGGCGCTGTTAGTTCTCGTCCTGCGATGCACCAATCTCTGCGAGTTTTTTGTTGAGGAGCAGTGCAAACTCCAGCAACTGGCGCACGACGATGGCACTCTGCTGCATGTGGTCGGTAGAGTGATCTACGATATTGAGGACGTAGGCGAAGGTCTTCCTGTCAAGCATGGCGAGCAGGTTGACGTAGTCGTTTTCGCTGAATTGGATTTCGTACACAGCCCAGTAGTCGATGCCCACCGGTGTGGTAGTAAGACGCATGGGGAGCGTCTGGTCAGTGGCCTTGCAGTAGAGTTCAGCCTTTACCAGCTCATTCAGCTTCTTGGTGTATTCGTCGACGGTCTCCTTGGCGGCATAGTTGCGGCCGACGGTTCTGTACTCACTGTCAACTTCTAAGAGCTCCAGCAGATTGCTTACGCTGAAAGTGGCGGTCAGGTCGTCGAGCAGGGTCACTTTGGCCTCGTCGATGCTGCGCGTGCCCAGGATAGAGCCTATCACCTCGAAGATGGAGGACGATGATGAGAACTGGCTCATGTCGAGGTTGCTGATGCCGCCCATGTTCTCACCACTCTCCTTGAGAGACAGCTCCAGCATCTTGCGGCCGTTCTGCATCCAACTGCCAAAGACAGCGGCGTGGCCGTTCACACGGTCGCTGTTGATGGAGAGTTCCAGTTGTGTCTTATCGCCTTTCCTTCCGTCTATAGGGAGAATATCCGAATTGATCTTGGCTTCGGCAGTAAATCCCTTGCTGGAATCCGTATCGCCCTCTGGCAACTGATAGCGAATGACGCCAGAGAAATCGTCATGCCATGCGTCGGAATTCTTGGAGGACAGGGTGAATTGTAATTCAGAGGGAAGCGTCAGCACAACGGCTTTGCCATCAGAATTTCTGATCTGAACCACTTTCTTCCCGCTTACGCCGTCCATCTTCAGGGTCACTTTGTAGATGCCATCTTCTACTTGCTTGGTCACGGGGTTATAGCCGTTGAGAATGATTTCCAACGCATCGGCCTCCTCCCAATCGAAGTCCGTTTTGCCTTCTCTCATCGTGAAGCGGTATTTGAAGTTGGACAAGTTGAGGTCGATGTATTGCTTGACACCCTTACCTGCCAGTTCGCTGCCTTCCTCCACCTCCTGTACATTTTTGGCAAGCATGTGAAGGAGGGTCCATGTTAACGAACTTTCGAACTCCTTATTGTTCAATACGTACTGGTTGAAGTGCATGTTATAGTCATTAGCCGTCTCCCACGACTCGAAGTTCAGGTTCTCGGCCATGGCCTTCACCGTGGCGCGGGTGTGCTCGATGAACTTGTCGCGGTTCTTCTCTGCCTCCGACTGCTCTGGGACAGGCTGGACAGCGTTGTCGTTGTTTGACTCACACGATGTGAAAACACTTGCGCCGCTGATAAGGATGGCGGCGAGCATCCATACATACATTCTTTTCATAATTGTTTTAATTTAATTAATAATACTATCAGGACAATTTGTGACAGTTACAAAGTATCAGCCTAATCCAACGGTATCTCCGGATGCTGCACGGTTTATATTAGGTTATGTTAGAAGTTCATCAGGAACGAGAGGCCCAGCGTCCAGTAGTTCATATA
>Ga0326513_10002960_pt1 | contig 12405 bp, 14 predicted proteins | sample 2_2465_0518_D_FD_203654 | JGI IMG/M metagenome (GOLD analysis project Ga0326513, IMG submission 203654) | Bovine rumen microbial communities from UC Davis, California, United States - 2_2465_0518 | ecosystem: Host-associated > Mammals > Digestive system > Stomach > Rumen | place: USA... | reverse complement strand
GTACAATAAATCCAGAAATCTCTAATTTTATCTTTTTCTATTAGATCAAAAGATTGTTTACATAAATTAAAGAAAGCAGTTTTTACTTCTGGATTTTTTAACTGACCTTGGAAGAATTCACCACCAATAAATCCGATTGCTTTATATTGTTCTAAATCATCTGTAAATGTATCTGAGATAATTTGACTTACATGATTCATATTATGTAATTTATCACTATCTGGAGTACCCTGATTATTCTTTCCTAAATAACAAAACTTGCATCTACTATTACATTCTGTCCACAATTCAAACATCATAGATTTATCACTCATTTTATACCACCTTTAGTAAATCACATAACATACATTTGTCACTATCTGCATAACATCTATATAATTGCGAATGCCCACAATCTGTTAATATTTGTTTTCTTTCTAATGTAGGTTGTTGTTCAATCATTTCTCTATCTGTTTCATTCCAATCTTGTATTTCACTTCTATCCCACAGCCCTGTATATTTAAATTGCGATGAATTTATTACAGAATTAATAAAACTTTCTAACTCTCTCGTATAATTATTTGCTTTCATCCAAGTTATAAATTTAAATAAAGAAGCTCGTGTAAAGAAAAAGTCATTTAATACTTTACCCGTCTTTATTTTATGCGGATATAAAAAAGTAAGTATAGAATTTGGAAAATGTTTTTCTTTAAATTCAAAAATATTAAACTCGTTATTTATAAGCATATCAATTAAATATTGTGTTAAACAAGTTTGAACACAAGGAATTAAATTATATTGATCATAAACTAAATTAATATTAGATATACATTGTAATCTTGCTTCTTCTGTATGAAATCTATATTTAACATCATAAGAAAAATTAAGATTAAATCTATCTATTAAGTTTTCTTTTTTTAAGAGTTCAAGGGTAGGAATTAACAAAATATTTGGATCATATATACCATTAGATACAATAGAAAGAACTGTAGTTTTATTTGGTTTAAGAATCTTATTAATAATTAATTTAATTAGATCTAAAAAGCTTTCTTTTACTTCTGGTGATTCTGTATAAAATACTTCGCCACCTAATAAAGAAATACCATTAGAAAATTTATTTTTCCAATCAACAATTAAGATATTTTCTTTTGTAATGTTTAAAATGTGTAAGCGTTCTTTTACAGTTTTATATTGGCGATCATCTAATAAGCAAAAATCGCAATTATTAGTACAATTGGGCCATAAACCATACTGAACCATTGACATACTTAGCCTTTTATTTTAGTTATATCACATAATATACATTTATCAGAGTCTCTATAACATTGATATAGAACTGAATGATTACAAGCCGGATTAATAATTTCTTTACCATCAGACAGTTTTGGTTCTATTTCCATACTCCAATCTTCATTAATATAAAGTCCTGTATATTTAAAAATAGATGAATTAGTTATAGAATAATAATAATTTATAAAGTTTTCATAATAATTTTCTTTTAACCAAAATAAGAATTTAATAAATTTATCTCTTGGAAATTGGAAATCATCTAATACTTTACCTGTATGTACTTCATGTGGATATAAAAATTCAACTATAGAATTCGGTACTATTTTGTTTTGAAATTCTCCTATATCAAATTCTTTATTATTAATCATATCTATTAAGTATTCAGTAACTACCATTTGTGCACCAATACGATAATTATACCTTTCTGAAAACTTTCTCATATTTTCAAGGCATAGTAATCTAGATTCTTCATTATGAAATCTATACTTTAAATCATAAGAGAAATTAACATCTACAAATTCAATACCTGCTCTTTCTACTACTCTATCTACCATTCTAAATAATAAATCTGGTTTATAAATACCATTTGTAACAGTACTATATTTACAAATATGTCCTAAAGCTTTGTTTGGTAATAATATTTTATCTATAATATGATCTATTAATTCCATAAGCTTTTCTTGTACTTTTGGATCAGTTACAAAATATACTTCACCGCCAAGTAAAGATATACCATCAGAAAACTGAGTAGTCCAACGATCTCCTACATAGTTAATATTATCTATAATTTGATCTATTCTTTCAATCATTTGTTCATTAGTAAGAATACGCTTTCTATAAATCAAACAGAAATCACATTGATTTGAACAATTATTCCAAAGATCATATTGTACCATTGCCATGCATACATTCCTTTTATTTTATACTAATTTTATCTTTAAAATTATCTACATTATAAAACATTTCTACTCTATCTTCTTTTATATTTATTATAGCTCTATAAATATATTTATTTAATAATATTCCTTCTATTCCCATTAGATCACTTGTTAAAACCTCAATAAACTTATATACTTGCATTCCTTTCTCTAATCCCAACTCATTCAAGCTTTTCTGAAATGCTATATACGTATTTTTATCTGAAATAAATAATCTAAAATAATGATTAGAATAATTTATTTGAGTAAGATAAGCAAAACAGCTTAATAACTTTTCAATATCTTCCTTATAATAGTTTTCTTTGAGTAATATATCAATTTTAGAATCCGGTTTATATTCAAATTCACTTAAAACAGATAATAATTGTTTTAAATTATTGATATTATTAGAAATAATTAAATAGTTATCTTGTATTTGCATTTTATGTATGTTTTTCTATAGTTTTAATTGCTTTATCATATTGGGTTAAGAAATCTTTTAATAAATTAGCATCTGCTTTTAATTTTAAAAGTTCTTTATTTATTTTAGTAGGTTTTGTTAATACGTATCCTCCTTCTTCGAATGTAGTATGTGCATTATAATAATAAAAAGAAGCTTTGTCTAAAGAAATTTGTTTTTCTTTATATTTTGCTGCAAATATAGAATTACTAAAACCATATTGTACTGCATTTTTAAATAAAGGTTTATCAGCTTCTTCTAATAATAATGCTTTACTAAATACATAAAACCAACTATATGTTACATCTGGCATTATATATGAAATAATTTGTCCGGTACTATTTTTTATAGGAACTGGTAATGCAATTTTGTCTATTATAGATACAAGTTCTTGCTCATCACAATGATCTTTCATATATTTATCATTACCATATAATAAATCTTCTGCTAAATATCTATTTATCATTAATCCTTTTACTGCATCTATACCATTATATTTAATTATTTCATTCATTATAATTTCATAAAAATCTAAATCTAAAAAATCATCAGATTCTGGAAATGCAAAATACTCCCCTGTTGCATTATCTAATCCTTTTTGAAACGATTTAAATAAACCTAAATTTTTTACATTTTTAATTAATTTAAAAGGCTTTTTAAATTCAATCCTACCTGTTTCTAAATCATTTATAATTTCTTTTGTTTTTTTATCTGTAGAACAATCATCTACTAAAATTACTTCTATATTTTCATACGTTTGATTAGAAATGCAGTGAAGGAATTCTTTTAGGTTATTTCCTCCATTATAAATACTACTAATAATTGAAAGAAGTGGTTTTTGCATAAATTACAACCTTTTTATATAGAACAAACAAATTAATCTATATCAAAACATAAACTATGATTAATTACTACACTAGCTTTATTACCAGATACTCTCAAATCCCTAATTAATGTAATTAGATCTGAATACGTTTCTAGCAAAGGCTGGTTTTTAAGATTTAAAGAAGTATTAATTAAACAAGGTATACCGGTTTCTTCATAAAATCTATCTAATAACTTATATAATTCTGGATTTACTTCTTCTTTTAGCATTTGAGGTCTAGCTGTTTTATTAATATGTGTTATAGCAGGTAATTTATCTATCCATTCATCTTTAACTCTAACTGTTTTTAACATAAATGCCGTTAAATTATTAGGATGTTTATCTTCAAATATTTTTGTATATAATTTATCAATGACAATAGGTGCCAATGGTCTATATGATTCTCTTTGTTTAATACCTATACTCAAATCCCAAAACATTTTATTTGTACTTGGATTAGCTAAAAATGATCTATGACCTAATGCTCTGGGACCAAATTCACTTTCACCATCGAACCAAATAATCACTTTATTCTGTTTAAGTTTATTTATTACCCAATTTACATTATATTCTGCAAAATTATCTATATTATCAATTGTAGAGCTTTCTTCATCAATCCAAAATATTTCTTTTAATTGTTCAAATGTTTTATGCTGTTTTGGACCAAAATAAGGACTTTCAATCTTTGTTGGAGTAGATAATATCTGTTGTACTTTTCCTAATAATAAACCGTTATCTGCTGGAGCTGGAATACAATATATGTTTTTAAAAATATCTAGTTGGTCTATTATTCCATTAGTCTCACAATTTAAAAAACAACCGCCTGCTAAACAAAGATTATCTACATTTGGGTAAAGTTTTTTTAAATATTTAATTAAATTAATAACCTGTTCAGTAAACCAATTTTGAACAGTTGCTGCTAACTTTGCTTTATATACATCATTACTTAAAACTTCTGAACCATCAAACAAGTAAGAAAATTTAGATTTAATATAAGCTTTAATACTAGAAGAAGGATCATTTGTTTCATTTAAAGTATAATTCAATTTTAAATTACCATCTTCATCATATTCAATTGGGCTTATAATATCTTTATCTGGTTCATTACAACAAGCCAAACCCATTAATTTACCTTCACCAAATGAAGCTTTGTATAATAAAGAAGAAGCTGCTTCATACATCATACCCAAAGAGCCTTCTGTATAATATTTTTTAATTTCAGTTAAATTTTCGCCTTCCCCATAATATAAAGTAATTGAGTCATTTAAATCACCTGCTCCATCTATAACTAATATACAAGCTTTATCATATCCTGAAGACAAAAAAGAACTTAATGCATGTAATTCATGATGTTTTGAATATTTATATCTAAGCAGTACCGTTTCATCATAAATCGGTATATCTTTACTTAAATTATATTTGTTTATAATATATGGAATTAATTCATTCTCAGGTTGATCAAATTCAGCATGTTTATGTTTAGTAACTCTTTCGGTTTCTAATATACATTCCAATTTATTATCTTTGATTAAAGCAACACAAGTATCATGTTGAGTTTCTTTATTTACTACAATACAAGTATGATCTGGATTCTTAAACATCATTTTAATCCACCTTTTTCTTAATATTTTCTAAATCTATATACATTGGAATATCTGAATCTATATAATCTGATTGATTTATTCTTCCGTATGGCATTTGTTTATCATGGCCATGCCTAATATATTGAATAAAATGATTTGTTTTATCTAACATATATAATTCATTAAAAAATATGTTATAATTACATATATCTTCTATTTTAAACCAATTTTCTTTTAATCCAACACTAACCCATTTTAAAAAAGTAGCACGTTTAGGAAAAAATCCAGGTACTTCTTTTTCCATTTCAAATTTATCTTTATAAAAAAATCCACTGTTAAGATCACTATAATCAATTGCAGATTTATATTTCTTTTTAAACTTATCATAATTAAAATTACCATTTAAACATTCTTCACAAAAATGCTGAGTTGGTAATATTTCAATGTGAGTTTGCAAATCAGGATAAAATTCTTTAATATAAGTAATATTTTTTTCCCAAAGACTTAATTTGCCTAATTTAAATCTATACCGACTATCCCAAGAAGTACATAGTTCAAACTTATTTAATAAGTTAACTGATTTAATTAAATCTAAAATTTGATACATTTTACTATTATCTTTGGCTAAAAGATTAGAAGTAAAATTAATTTGATTTATTTTTTTCTCTTGTAATAAATGTATACACAATTCAAAAAGTTTATAAAATTCTTTAAATATTTCTTCATCTTCTAATTGATCACCAAATAACTCCCCACCAATAAAACCTATTTTATCATAATAATCATAATTCAATCTTTCAAGACGATAATATACTTCTTTTAATATTCTAATTTTATCTTCTTTAGTAGAACAAGGAAGACCTTTATTAAAACAAAAGTCGCATCCATTAGTACAATTTTTCCAAAGTTCAAATTGAATATTGTTTAAAGCCATAAATTACCTTTTATTTAAAAAGCTTATATAATACTGCCATTTCTGTCCACAATCTATTTTCTGCCTGTTGATATATTTCTTCATGTGAATCCATAACTTCATTTGTTATTTCTTGATCACGATGCGCTGGTAAACAGTGTAATACATAAGGAATATTTAATCTATCTAATAATTCTTGATTTACTTGATAGTCTTTATATAGAGATATTTTTTCTTCTATTGGAGTAGTATCACCCATAGAAAGCCAAGTATCTGTATATATTACATCATAATCTTTAATATCATTTATATTTTTAGTATAATTTTTTATATCATTATCTAAAGGTGTTACAACAGTAAAAGTAACTCCTAATTTATCTCCGCATATTTGTAAAGAATTAGATACATTATTTGGTTCACCTATATAAGCAAGCTTTATATCTTTCCAATCTTTTCCTGTAATTTCTTTTATAGTCATATAATCTGCTAATGCCTGACAAGGATGATACCAATCAGATAAAGCATTAATAACTGGTATACTGCCTTCTTCAACAAATGTTTCCAAAGTTTTTTGTTTATATACTCTTGCCACTATACCATTAATACCCCATCTAGATATATTTTTAATCATATCTTTATCTGCTTCTCTTCCCAATGATTTTGAATTGTCATAATAAATGGGAGTACCACCTAAATTTCTCACTGCTATTTCAAATGTTAAATGAGTACGTAACGAAGGTTTTTCAAAATATAAAAGGATATTTTTACCTAATAAACAGCTTGGCCACAAAGGTTGTTTATGATCTTTCAAAGATTTCATAATACCTGCAACAGCAAGTGTTTCTTCTATCCAAGTTTTAGAATAATCTTGTAAAGTTAATAAGTGATTATCTGTCATTTTATAAACATTCCCGATCTTTTATTGTAATAATATATTGTCCATTAAATACACAATAATCCACTAATGGATTCTTTCTTAAAAAGTCTAAAAGATCTTTTGGTGTTTCAATTATTGGATCACCTTTTGCATTCAAAGAGGTATTTATTAAACAAGGTATTCCAGTTGTTTCATAATAACTATCCATTAATTTATATAATCTTGGACTAACTTCTTTTTTAAGATATTGTGGACGAGCTGTATTATCTATATGAGTAATAGATGGTAATTTATCCCTCCATTGTTCTTTAACATTTACAGTTTTTAACATATATTGAGATAAATTTTCTGGATTTGGATCATCAAATATATCACTATATCTATTATCATTACATACCGGAGCTAAAGGACGATAAAATTCTCTTCCTTTAATTTTTATACTTAATTTTTGTAACATGTCTGGGGAATGTGGAGACGCTAACAAAGATCTATGACATAATGCTCTTGGACCTACTTCAGATCTACCTTGATACCAAGCAATTACACGATTATTTTTTAATGTATTTATAATTTTCTGTTCATCATAAGATTCTACAATTATAGCATCTTTATTGACATGTTCATACAAATCTTCTATTGTATAATCCAATCCTAAGAAACACGTTAAGTTATTACAATTGGTTTTTTGATGTAATACTTCTTCTAAATAATATAAACCTTTACCAATAGCTTGACCTTCATCATGTGGTTCGGTAGTACAATAAATATGTTTAAACATACCACTATTATCTAATACACCATTAGCAGTACAATTCAAAAACGTACCACCAGATAAACACAAATTTTCTTCTTCTGGATAATATTTTTTAATCATCATTGCTAATTCGAGTATATTCTTAGTTAAATCATCTTGTACTTGTGCTGCAAAATTAGCACGTACTAATATATTATCCTGTGGATATGAATAATTCCAAGTTTTATAATTTTTCTGCCAATATTCTAATATTTCTTTACGAATATCTTCAATTGATGGATTTTCTATATTTTTATCTATAACTAAATTATCTAGTATTGTATTATTTATAATTCTTGATGATCCATCAATTTCAATTGGTCTTAATCCTTTTGCATTACCCCAAGAAGCCAAACCCATAAATTTACCTTCTGAAGATCTTCCTGTGATCCAATTTGAGGCTGTTTCATAATAAATGCCTAATGAATGCCAAAATTCAAAAGTTTTTAATACTTTAATGCCATCTTGTCTAGTTGCATATGCTAATGTAATAGATTCACCTTTACCTCCAATACCATCTGCACAAATACAGCAAGCGTGTTCAAAATTAGAGGTATAAAAAGAACCTGCAATATGAGCTAAATGATGATTTGCTTCATCTGTTATAACTACTTTTGTTTCATTTAAATTATATCTTTGCCAATCCCAAGTACTTGGAACTAACCAAATATCTATATCTGCTATAGTCAACTTACGATAATTCAAAACTTTTTGTATAATATCTAAATTAACAAATTCATTTATAGCATGTTTATTTCTAGATATTCTTTCAACAGGTAAACAAACAGTACAAATACCATCTTCAAACAATGCTATACTTGCATCATGATTAGAGCAACTTTCTAGACCATGTATAGATATTAAATTCATATTATGCCTCATTTTTTAATTTTCTAATATATTTATATAGAATAGCACAAACATCTTGAAAAGAAGAATTTATTTCCAAACTTTCCAGATGACAAGTATTTCTGCCTTCGGCTCCTATTATAAATCTATGCTTAGTACATACATCATTGTGTTTAGTAGTTTTACTAGGTAGATTATACTTTCTTAAAAAATCTAATAAGTCATTAAAACTATTATAATCTTTTATATAAAAATCTACCCAAGGGGCTATAATTCCATGACCAGAACAACTTGAATATGTTTCAATTCCAGGTATTTGATTTAATAATTCACAAATTTCTTTTACTTCAGGTTCTATTTCATTCCACATGAAAAAATCATATTCAAATGTATTATCTATATTATTATTCTTAATAATTTTATAATTTTTACTATTTTCAATCTCTACTGTATTTATAACACTAGGAATAAGACTTACTACTTCGTATTTTCTTATTTCAAATTTATCAGAATTTGGATTAAAAAATAATAATCCATCTACAGAATAACCTTTAGGATTATCTGTAATTTTATTTATTATACCTGATAATAAAAATATCTTACTTTTATTATCAAAAACTTCAATATAATCACCCAATTGCATATATTACATCCTTAAAATTCTTTTTATATCTGTCCACAAAGGAGCTGAAGAATCGCAATAACCATCTTCTAAAAACTCTCTTCGTTGCTCTAATAAATAATGCTGATTTTTAAACAAAGGAAATGGAAATTCATCTACATATACCATTTGAATAGCATCTACAGCATTATATGGATCTGTTCCATCTGGTTTTACTAGTAAATCATAATAGTTCCATTCTTTTAAATTCAATAAAAATTGTATAAAATCTTTACGTTTTGGAAATAGCTGATGATAAGGTGAATTTTCCTTATTTCGTTTTAAAATAGCAGTATCTAATTCAATAAAATATATACTTACATTTTTTATAGTTATATAAAAATTATCTAACCATTCTTTTGTAATACTAGTAATAAAAGGTTGTGTCATAATCATTCCGATGTCTATTTTCATCTTTGGATATGTTTCATTAACCCATTTCACATTATCCCACCACCATTGCTCAGATTCTTTTGTAAATCTACCGTATTTGTCATAAGAAGTACTTAATTCTACCCTATTTATCATTCCATTATCTTCAAAAAACTTTAAAGTAGCTTTTAACCATTTATTATCAGCATATATAAAGTTAGTTAAGAAATTTACTTTTTCTATTTCATTTGATCTTAATAATTCTAAAGCCGAATGCATAAGTTTCCAATATTCAGCTTCAACATCTAGCTTTTCAATAGCTCCATCAAACAATTCACCGCCAAGAAAACGTAAATAATCAAAATTCTCCATAAAGCTAGAAGTAAGTATATCATTACACATCTCTAAATGTTCTTTTACATTTAAAGGTAGATGCATCAATGTTTGATTATAACAAAAAACACATCGATTATTGCATCGATTCCATGTATTTACTAATAATTCAGCTTTACGCTTCTTCGGGTATTTCATATATAGTTACCATTGGCTCAACTTCAATTACTTTTGCATAAAAATCTGTATGCTTCATATTTAAGAACTTTCTATACATCGCTATTGCTACAGGAAATCCATGTTCTGTAATTAAACCATATTTAGGATCCATTATTATTTTAACTTTTTTACCTAATAAAGAAGCTTTTAATGCTACTCTATCTTCTTGAGACATTGTATTAATAATAAAATCTTTAGAAAAATATGGATTATTTTGCATATTCTAATACCTTTTTAGCAATAAATTCACGATCTTCTTCTGTAACCCACCAACCTACTGGAATACAAAGATGTGTTTTATTAAAAGATTCTACACCAGGTAAATCTCTTTTAAAAGCTTTAAACATAGTATGTGTATCATTTCTAGAATGTACTTTAGAAGACATAATACCTTCCTCTTTTAATTTTTGCATTAATTCATCTCTATTGTCAACATGAATTGTATACAACCAATAAGATGATTTACCGTTTGGATTTTCTGATGCAAATTTAATCTTCCCTTTAAATACTTCATCATAATATTTTGCATTTTCTCTATGTTTATCTAATATTTCATCTAAATGTTTAAAATTCTCATTACCAATTGTAGCTGCAATATCATTCATATGAAATTTATATCCAGCTTCTAAAATATCTAATTCACATCTAAGATCAATACCTTCTCTAATTGTTCTATCTATACCATACCAACGTAATAATTTAGCTCTTTCATAGTCTTTTTTATTTTTACATATTAAACAGCCACCATCTCCAGCTGTTATATGTTTAATCGCTTGAAATGAATGTATAGCAAAATCAGAATAATAACCAAAAGGTTTATTGTTATATTGCATCCCTAATGAATGTGCACCATCTTCAATAAGCTTTATATTACGTTCTTTACATATTCTAGATATTTCTTTTATATCACATGGATTTCCACCCCAATGTACTACAGAAACTGCATCTGCATAATAATAATTAAGAGCTTCTTTTAAAGTTTCTGGTGTTATATTACCTGTTATTGGATCTATGTCTACCCAACCTATATTTCCATTATTATGTATTATAGGATTATTTGTAGCAGTACAAGTAATAGGAGTAGTTAAAACTCTTCTAAGTTGTGATTGATTTAATGCTATATGATAAGCAAGATGTAATGCAGAAGTACCAGAGTTAGTAGTTAATACATTTTCAGTTTGTAAATGCTTTTTAAGTGTATCTTCAAATTCTAATACTTTAGGACCTTCGCCTATAAAACCAGAATGAAGTGTATCAAGTAGAGGTTTATCTACATTTTCTGACATAAAAACTTTAAAAAGTGGTATTTGTTTGTTCATTCAGAATCCTTTTTAATTAATTCAAGAAATTCATTATAATCTTTTACATGGTCTTCTGGATGAAAATAATCCGAAGCTATTAAAATTACTACACAATCTGAACTAAAATTTCTAAAATCACGCCATAAATGCGCTGGTATATAAATACCTTTATTAGGCTGATCTAAATGAATAGTTAAAGTTTCTTTACCATCATCTAAAACAAAATCACAAAATCCATGTAAACAAATTACTACTTCATCTAAATTTCTATGAGCATGACCTCCACGAATAGCTTCTTTTGGCATATCCCAGGTATAATATAATCTCTTTATTTCAAAAGGAATTTCTTTATTACTTGATAAAGATGTAAGTTTACCTCTTTCATCTGGATGTATTTCAAAATCAATTACTTTATACCCTTGCATTGTAGCTCCTTTTATAATATAGAATAATATTAAAAACAAAGATTTTTCTAAAAAACTTCTATTTTATAAATTTATTTTGTATACAAAGCTCTGGATAATTTGTTTGCAAATATACAATATCATTATGATTAGATAAAACAAAAGTAAAACAATGTAATAATCTAGTAAGCCGTATAACATCTAAAACCAACTTAAGATCATCAGTTAATCTATTATCTTTCATTAAGCAAACTACTTTTTGAATATGATTAGATTGGATTTCAAATAAAATAATTTTTATAAAATTTTTAAATGTTATTTGTATATTACCATTTTGATAATTCTTTAAAAAATTTTTATAATTAATATAAATACTGCTGTTCCGTTCAGTTATAATAAATAAATCGAAAAATAATTGTAATTCTTCATTCATTTTAAATCTTTTGTAAATTTTCATAGGAGAAAGGTAAAGTATTTATATCCAGATTACAATAAGGCATTGCCAATTCAATTAATTGAGATTTTGAATATTTATTGATATTTATTTCTTTTCCAGTTAATTTTTCTAAAGTATTTTTTATTTCAGTTT
>Ga0326513_10002958_pt1 | contig 12408 bp, 12 predicted proteins | sample 2_2465_0518_D_FD_203654 | JGI IMG/M metagenome (GOLD analysis project Ga0326513, IMG submission 203654) | Bovine rumen microbial communities from UC Davis, California, United States - 2_2465_0518 | ecosystem: Host-associated > Mammals > Digestive system > Stomach > Rumen | place: USA... | reverse complement strand
ATACAGAGCTTATAATTGACTATCAACGTTATGAGGGACAACGAGAAACACTTACGATGCAACCTTATTCAATGAAGGTTTACAACAGAAGATGGTATGTACTAGGCTACATAAAAGAAAAGGAATCCATCAGACATCTTGCATTGGAAAGATTTCTTGACCTTCATACAACAACTAACAAGTTTGAATTTCCTAAGGACTTCATCCCGCGAAAGTATTATGACAATGTTGTCGGAATCTATGTGAATGAAGATCTCCCTGTCGTAAATCTGAAGATAAGAGTGTATGGTGTACAGATAGAATACATGAGAATGTTACCACTCCATAAGTCACAAAGCGAAGTCAAGTCACGCTACGGTGAGTTCGCTGAGTTTACCTACAGAGTCTGTCTAACACCAGAGTTAAAGTCAAAGATTTTGGCATTAGGACCAAATGTTGAAGTGCTAGAACCATTGGAATATCGAGAAGAGATAATGTCTCAAATTAGTGCCTCTCTTGACAGATATATGAAAAAAGAGTAAGAAATTCGATAGTGTTCTGCGGAGTTTATGCATACAACACCCCCAAAACACCCAATTTCACCCATTTTCATTCGTATATATAATAGAGACACATAATTTCGATAGTACAATGAATAAGAAAATTACAAACCGCGTCAGTCAGTCTTTGGATTCATATCTGGTAGAAGTAAATAAGCATCCACTTCAAACAATAGAGGAGCAAACAGAGCTCGCCCATCGCATCAAAGAAGGTGATGAAGAAGCCCTCGCTCAACTCATTACCGGCAACCTCCGTTTCGTAGTAAGCGTTGCTAAACAGTACCAGAACAGAGGTAAGTCTATGGAAGAACTTATTGAGACTGGTAACAAAGGACTTGAACTTGCTGCAAAAAAGTTTGATCCACAGCGAGGTTTCAAATTCATTGCTTATGCAGTTTGGTTCATTAGGGCAAGCATCCTTGCATTCCTTGAAACTTCAACGAATAGCATCAATCTGTCAGAACTCACTGTAGAAGAGAAACGAGAATTGGTTTCAAAAATGACCAACGAGCGTGACAAGGAGATACTTACCAGATGGTTTGGTCTTGTTGACTCGCCAGAGTCACTTGATGAAATCGGACATAGTTTGAATCTAACTACAAGAAGAATAGAACAACTGAAAGAAAGGGCTATAGCAAGATTAGTAGAGAATGGCAAAAAATAACACAGAATGTCAGCAACGCCAATGGATATTGGATGACTATCAATCAATAATTGAAGATCCAGAGTCCTATGGGTACCCCAGTATAGCGGAACACATGAGCGAGGTCATTGCTGACATCAAAGAAGACATTGAGCAAGTCTTTGAATGTCATATTGATACAGAAAAGATTAAAAAAATTCTACACAACTATAAAAATGAGTAAGACAAAGATTTTGGAATTATTGCAGAAGGTTAAACCTAATGCTGACATACCGTCACAATACGAGTATATTTATGATAGCAAGAAGAAAGATTTAACTCTCCTTGTCAAAATTAAGGGGCTAAAATCAAATATGCAGGATGACGAGGCTGCTTTTGAAAGTTGGGCTATAGCTCTAAAGTACTACCTTAAGGATATAATCGACACCGTTACAATAGATTGGGAACGCGACTTTGTTAAGGGTGAAGAAGGCTATTTCCATTATAACAGGTTTGTTTATAGATTATTAAAGTTTGTACAAACATACTCTTGGGCTAAATCGGCTAAAAGCATTCCAACAATTCCTTCGCAACTATATTGCAATATTGGAAGAACTGAAGCAGCTGATAAATCAAAGCATATTAAAAACTCAGAAGGTTGGTTAGAATGCCAGTACGTTGATGATCATTCCAGTGAATACGATGTAATGAATCATCAGTTCCCTGTTGGTCTTTTTGATGGAAAAGTTAGTGGTACGACGCATTATACCACAGGTCAAAAAAGTGCTATTGACATTTGGGCGATAAAAGGTAGTTGTTTAAGCATTTTTGAACTGAAGAAAGCTGACAACAAACCTTTAGGAATAATCTCTGAACTTATGTTCTATACAAATGTATTGGATGATATATTGTCCCATCGTATAATGTATGAAGCTAACGAAAATACCAAATATGCTATAAGAAATAATATTAGAGGATACAAAAGTTTTTTTGAAGCATATTCTTCTGGAATTATCAATCATATCGATTCTGTCTTTCTTGCAGATAATCTTCATACTCTCCTTACAGATGAGCTTATATGTTTTATAAATGATTCGCCTAGATGGAAATATAAAAACATTACATTTAGAAAGTTAGCTGTGAGCAAATAATTAAATGTTATATTTTTATTAACATACCTGTATGAACCTAGTAACCACATGCATAGGTGATCTTCCAGAAGAGTTGCGAGAAGTAGCCATAAACGAGCAAAGAGAACGTCGCAAAAAAGGTAATATCTATTACCCGTTCCTGTCTGATGAGTGCGTAGAATCATTGAAAGACGAGGTTATGCTCACAATCTGGCCAATGGAGAACGGTTTTATCATCACGATGGATGACCGACATGAATTTGCCGAAGTGCCAGATTCAGAATGCCCATTATCGGCAGAAAGAGCTAAATGGTATTTGGAACACATGCAACCTTGGACAAAAGAGATAGAAGACATGTGGTTTGAGACAGTAGCAGACTGAATAACAATTCACAACATGAATATAAAAGTACATAGAGGAATTGACCAGATAGGTGGTTGCATCACAGAGATTTCGACTGAAACCTCACGAGTTTTTATCGACTTCGGTCAAAATCTGCCTGGTAATGGTGAACCAACAACTCCCGAAGAGGATATGAAGTTGGTAAACTCAATCATCGACCAAAATATGAAGGAGCATCAAGCGGTGTTCTATACACATGCTCATGAAGATCATGTCGGACTCTTCCAATACATTCCACTTGACCAGTATATTGGAGAGGGAAGTAAGGATTTATTGCTGATAAAATATAGAACTCTGGTCGAAGCACATGAGAAAGCAAAAGAAGATTATTACAAGACAAGACACGTGGAGAATCTTCATAAGGAAGCGATGCTTGAAATGAATATTGTTCACGCACAAACTCTTGTAGAAGAGCTGGAGAAGTTTAGAACATGGAAACGAGCGAACCCCAAGGAAGTGCCAACCACTATAGCCATTGGCGACATCAAGATAACCCCCTTCTTCAACTGCCATAGCATCTATGACTCCCACATGTTCCTTATCGAAGCAGAGGGCAAGCGAATCTGGCACATGGGCGACTACCGCGAACATGGCTATATGGGTAAAGGTTTGATACCAACACTAAAGAAATATGCCACAGACATCGATGTGCTTATTACAGAGGGTACGATGCTCAAACGTAAAGACAAGTGCATCCATGAGCATATTGTATCGTACAAGATGCAGAATGTGATGAAAGCCTTCAAATACGTCTTCGTCCTTGCATCTGCAACAGACATAGAGAGACTGGCTGCCATCAAACAGGCTTCAATTGATGCAGCCAAACCCCTCTGCATCTGGTCTTTGTTTATTAATAGAACGATGGAGTATTTCACAGAGCGAGAATCAAAGCAATCAAAGGGTTTGTTCTCTTTTGATCCTTTATTCTACAATGATCGTATGCTCAGAAAACTTAAGCATACAGGTATGACAATGGTAGTCGGTACATCTATGATGGATCGGCTCAAGGGTTTACTTGATAAGCTACCACAGGAGGAGACTCTTCTCATTTACTCATCATGGGATGGTTATTACAAAGATCCTGAGCAGGTGAAGGTCAATCCAAAGTACAAGCAGTTCCGCGAAATGTTCCACAATGTTGTGGACATACACACCTCTGGTCATGCTGACCGCCAGACAATCGAGAAAGTAATCAAAACAGTTAATCCGAAGGAAGTTATCTGCATCCACAAGGAGGCAGATGCAAATTTATAGTAAAACAGATGAATTATAAGGAATTTAATCAGCTTGTAATAAACAACATGCCAGAGAATCCAATTCCTGGTTTGTGGCAACAAAAAGGACAACCAAGAACTCATATTCTTGGGAATCCTTCAACTTCTGAGCAAAAAGCAGAGTTGATAAATAAATACTCACTTCTGCCAAATGTCCCATCAATTGATTGTAATACAATACATCTTCATCAGTATGCACATCATTTGAATTCGTCACAGATTATGTGCTACAATTTCTTTCGTCCTTTGGTTGAAAGCTATGATGGGAAAATGTACAAACCTAAGAATTCTTTATTGAATCTAATAGGAATGGAAATCGATCAAGAAATAGAACCTCATGGAGCTGTATGTAATTTTGAGTACATTGACGATTCCGCAGAAAACACTAATTTTGATTTCTATTTCAAAAAGGGAGATATTGAAGTGTTCTTTGAAATCAAATACACAGAAAGGGAATTTTCCAAAAAATCCTCTGCAAAAGACCCTCATGCACAATATGAAGTGATATATAAGCCTATGATTGAAAAGACCAAAGAACTTTTTATTGGTGAAACAATCAGTGAGCAAGACTTTAATAACGAGTATTATCAGTTAGCTAGAAACTCTATACGAGCAACTTCTGCTAATAAGCATGTGTTCTTTGTATGCCCAAAGGAACACGAGGAGTTAATCAATCAATTTGTCGAATTTTCAGATAAATACCTAACAGAAAAGGGAAAAGAACGTATTAAACTCATTACATGGGAAGACCTTGTGCAGGATGCTTATCGTTTGGGTATAAACATAGCAGAGTTTGCTAATCGCTATCTTGCTTTTATGCCATGAATACAATTAAATACATAGAAGAGCAAATACTGCTATATTCCGATTCTACCAAGGAAAAGGATATGGTTCGAATTCAGACGTATCTTGAACTACGCAAGAAGTTACTGGACGAGCAATTCATCAACCATCTGGATGAACATCTATCAGAGTTAGCAGACTTTAACGAACGAATGACGAAAGCTTTGAAAAATTTATGGGATGATGCACAAAAGTGTTTTGCCACATTCATGAGTATGGAAGGTTTCGATATAGAAGTATGTGCTTTTCTTGAACTTGATGCCAAGAAAGAAAATTGTGAGAATAGCTGGTTTGAGATATACTGTTTACTCTCTGATCCTTCCTACAATCCTGGGTATCATAGCGGAGTGTGTCTTTCACCCATTATCCTGAAGTCATCCCACAAACCGTTGTTGGCATCGTTCGATGAATTTATTGGCAACGATGGTCAATCATGGAATGAAGATTTGCCTGATAGTCATACAAAAGGCATTCCGCTTACCATGATGTTTCATCACATATATGATCATACCTATTGGTCGCTTTATGACATGTTAAAAATACAACATTTTAACGCTGTTTTAAACTCCACTTTTGAAAAAGTAATATAATCAACTATAACAAATCAAGAACTTATGAGAACAAAAGTCGTTACGATGCTTGCCTTGTTTTCCTGCTTAGTTGTAAATGCACAATCTTTAGTAGATCAAGTCTTTAAGACAATTGTCCCTGAAACAGAAAGGGCTTATTACAATTTTCTGTCTATTGACGAACAAAGTAAAATCTTAGCTTACGGTAATGGCGTAAGCAAGGTGTATGACGAAAAATGGAACGTTCTGGAGAGTCATGATGCAGGACAGGAAGAACTCAATACTGGTTATTTTTATTTATCTCGCAGCTATCAATATGATAGTAACAAAAAAACATACACTACAACCGCATGGGAAAAATCAGACTATCCCAATAAATCTGCAAAATATTCATATAATATTTGGACTGATAATTATAACAAATTCTATAATGGAGAGGCTAAAACTTTATATTATCTAAGGGGTGTGGATCAACAGTTTCTTAGGTCTCACTCTGTTTCGACTTTTAGTGATAGCTATACAGGTATAGCAGGACAATTAAGTCGAGTAAGTCATCAATATACTGCCTTAACAACAGAATTCAATTTGGTTGATTGGGATGGTAATATTTTGTGCAGAATTGATCCGCCATATTACATAAGTAGTGGTTATTGCCAAGCAATAGATGTTAAAGATAAGACATATTTAATTGTGACAGCATACTACATGTATCCAAAGAGTGTTATTAAAGATTGTGACACCTATAGTACTGTAGAATATGAATTGTCTTCAAAGGAGGTAGAGCCTGGCTACTATCATTATTTTGTGTATGAGTATGATAGTAAAACAAATGCTATACAAATGATAAAGACAGATAAGTCATTGACTAACAGAAGAGAAGTTGCTCGTTATGATACAAATGGAGTGAAACTGGCAAATCCCCAAAAGGGAGTTAATATCATACTCTATTCCGACGGAACATCAAATAAGGTAATAGAAAAGTAAATGAAGATTCTTCAAATCTCTGACACACATAACAAGCATCGGCAATTGATCAAGTTTCCTGATGCTGATGTTATCATTCATTGTGGTGACTTAACTCAGCAAGGAACAGAGGAAGAAACACTTGACTTTCTTAACTGGTTTATAGAATTGCCTTATAAGCACAAGATATTCATCACAGGAAACCATGATCTGTGTCTCTGGGATGCAGAAGGAATAGAAGACCTTCCCGACGACGTTCATTTCCTTCAAGACAGAAGCTGTGAAATAGAGGGGGTGAAATTCTTTGGGTTAGCCTACAATCATTCAGAGAAGTACATTCCATGTGATACAGACGTTCTAATAACACATGAACCACCTGTAATGATACTCGACGAATCGTCAGGAGTCCATTGGGGAAATGCACCTCTGAGAAATAGAGTGTTTGAAGTAAAGCCAAAGTATCATTTGTTTGGTCATGCACATGATGCTTTTGGAACAGAGAAGCATGATGGCATTGTGTTTTCAAATGGAGCAATGTTAGATGACAATTACAATATGCGGAATAAACCAAAGAAGTTCATTCTAAATATACAGTAAAAGTAAGGGTACTCAAAAGATACTCTTGGGGGTAGCATTTCGCTATTCCCTTTTTTTATATTATGTCACAAGATTAACCTAATCGAATACAGGTGTTTTGTGCTGTTTGTAGCAAACAAAATGAAAATAACGCAATATAATAAGTGCTTATTTTTACTTTTTTACTTAAAATATACTTTTGTTTGAAGAAAAATGAGTAATTTTGTGCCATCAAAAGTATATTTGTATGGAAGACAAGAAAGATTTGAACCGTATAAAAGTAATGTTGGCTGAGAAAAAGAAGACCAACAAATGGCTTGCTTCAGCCGTGGGAGTTAACGCTGCTACGGTCAGCAAGTGGTGTACAAACTCTTCTCAACCCTCACTTGAAACTCTGATTAAAATCGCAGAGTTACTTGAAGTCAACTATACAGAACTTATAAGGGTAGAACCCAAAGCATAATCCTATGACTCCAGAAGAGAAAGCAAGGGTCAAGATAGACCAAATGTTTGAAGATGCCGGTTGGCAGGTGGTGGATAGAGATTTCTATTCACCAACTATCACTGCTGCCGCTATCAGAGAAGGTCTTCTTGAAGGAAATCACGAAGCCGATTACTTTCTGTTTATCAACGGAAAGGCAATAGGTGTGCTCGAAGCAAAGCGTGAAGAGGTTGATGTAACCTCGACCAAGGTTTGTGAGCAGACAGAAATGTATGCTCGTGGAGTACCAGAATGCTATCAGGCATGGCAACGTCCTCTTCCTTTTGGCTATCAGTCAAACGGGGAAGAAACCTACTTCCGTGACTTCAGGGATAAAGATGGAGGCATGGAACTCCTTAACCGCATTCACACTCCAAAGGAGTTGTGTAAGATGCTTGGCATTGAGGACGTATATGCAGGACTGCCAACTCTCAAAAAGAAGGGTCTGCGTGACTGTCAGTTTGAGGCAATCACAGAACTTGAAAAGTCTTTCCGCACAGGTCAGAACAAAGCATTGATGGTACTGGCGACTGGCTCTGGCAAGACATACACAGCTTGCCTTGCTTCATACAGGTTCTTGGCATACACTCCAATGAGACGAATCCTTTTCCTTGTTGACCGAAACAATCTTGGCAAACAAGCAGAAGGAGAGTTCGGCATGTTTAGGCTTACAGAAACAGGAGATCCATTCAATACCATCTTCACCGTCAACCGCTTGAAGTCTGCCAAGATTCCAAGTGACAGCAATGTAGTAATATCTACCATACAGCGACTTTTCTCTTTGCTCAAGGGTGAAGACATCACTGATACAGACGAAGATGACGATGATAACGACACTCCTGTAGAACTTCCAGAGAATCCAACTCTGCCAAAAGATTTCTTTGATGTTATAATCATTGATGAGTGCCATCGTAGCATCTATGGCAACTGGAAAAAGGTTCTTGACTACTTTACAACAGCCAAGATGATAGGTCTTACTGCGACTCCTGTTCCTGAAACCATGGCATTCTTCAACAATAACCGCATCGTCAACTACACCCTTGAAAAGAGTATCGTTGATGGTGTAAACGTGGATTGCCGTATCTATCGTATCAAGACAGAGGCAACAGAGAATGGTGGTGCTATCAAGCAAGGCGACAAACTCCGACGTGAAATTCGCTATACTGGCAAGATAGAAACCATCAGCCAAAGAGAAACCAAGCAATACACCAAGGAAGAGCTTAATCGCAGTGTCATCAATCCTGCCCAGATAAAGCTGGTGCTTGAAACATATAGAGACAGCGTGTATTCCGAGATGTTCACCGACCCACAGCGTGAGCCGAACATGGACTATCTCCCAAAGACTCTTATCTTTGCCTTGAATGAGGCACATGCTACCAATATCATGAACATTGCAAAGGAAGTCTTCGGACATACAGCCCTTGACGATCCTTTCGTTCAAAAGATAACCTATAGTGCTGGCGATAGCAATGAACTGATTCGCCACTTCCGCAATGATAAGGAGTTCCGCATTGCTGTTACCTGTACGCTTGTGGCAACAGGTACAGACGTTAAGCCTCTGGAGGTTGTCATGTTCATGCGTGATGTTCAGTCACTCCCTCTCTATGTTCAGATGAAAGGGCGTGGTGTTCGCACTATCGGTGACGAGCAACTACGCAATGTTACTCCAAACGCATTCTCGAAAGATTGCTTCTACCTCGTTGATGCCGTAGGTGTAACAGAACACGAAATGCACATACCATCAGCAGGAACGGATGATGAGCACAAGGAAACTATAACCTTCAAGCGACTCCTTGAACTGATTACACATGGTAACGTCACTGACCAGTACCTGAGAATGCTTGCTTCACGCCTCGCACGTATATATAATAAATGTAATGACGAGCAGCGCAATAAGTTCACAGAACTGGCAACCATTGACATGAAGGAACTGTCATCAGCCATCTTTACGGCTCTAGACCAACAGTTATTGCCTCCATTTGAAGACATCAACCAACCTAACAACGAGCGCAAGGGCTTGGTAGGTGGTATCATCAATCATCCAGAGGCACGCCAGTATCTGCTTATTCTCAATGCAGGTTTTGTCGAGATACTTATGCCAGGTGAAGATACTCTTATCAGCAAAGGATTCTCCATCGAAGATGCCAAGGACACAACCGATGCTTTTGAGAAGTATTGCAACGAGCATCGTGATGACATTGAGGCATTGCGAATCATCTGGAATAATGAAGGTGAACCGCTTACATACGCCGTACTGAAGGACTTGGAGAACAAACTGAAGATGGCGAACAACCGATTCTCGGCAAGTCGTCTCTGGAACTCATATTCATTGATAAGCCCTAAGGATGTGCGTAAGCATACAACCAAGGAAGAGCAGTCTGCTATGACAAATATCATTCAGCTTGTTCGCTATGCATTCCATCAGATCGAGAAACTGGATAGCGTTTACGCCACAGCTCAACAGTACTTTAACCTTTGGTGTGGTCAGCGCAACAACGAGAAGACACCTAAGCAGATTGAAGTCATGCGACAGGTCGTTGATTATGTGGCAAGCAATGGTGCAGTTACTATCAAAGACATAAGGGAAGATGACAAGACACGTGCAGCTCAGCTCATTCAAGCCTTTGGTGGAATGGAGCCAGCGACAAATGCTCTTCTCAGTTTATATAAATTCGTAGTTTACAGAAAGACAGCATAATAATATGGCAACAAATACCGAGACATCACTTACCAAGAAGGTCTGGACACTGGCAACAACATTGGCAGGTCAAGGCATTGGTTTTACAGATTATATCACACAGCTTACCTATCTTCTCTTCCTGAAGATGGACAACGAAAACACCGAAATGTTTGGTGAGGACTCTGCGATACCTGAAGGTTATCGTTGGTCTGACCTCATTGAACTGGATGGTCTTGACCTTATAGCTCAGTATGAATCAACATTGAAGAAACTCAGTGAAGAAGAGAACCTTATCGGTACAATCTTCGTAAAGGCTCAAAACAAGATTGACAAACCTGTCTATCTGAAGAAGGTCATCACCATGATCAATGAAGAGCAATGGCTCGTCATGGATGGTGACGTGAAGGGTGCAATCTATGAGAGCATCCTCGAAAAGAATGGTCAGGATAAGAAGTCTGGTGCTGGTCAGTACTTTACTCCTCGTTCTTTGATTCAGGCTATGGTCGATGTTGCCCAGCCAAAGATTGGCGAGACTGTCTGTGACCCAGCCTGTGGTACTGGTGGCTTCTTGCTTGCTGCATACGACTACATGAAGAATCAGAGTCAGGACAAAGCAAAGCGTGACTTCCTTCGAGATAAGGCATTGCATGGCTACGATAACACTGCCCTTGTAGTTACCCTCGCGTCAATGAATCTCTATCTGCATGGCATCGGTACTGACCGCAGTCCTATTCTCTGTCAGGATTCATTGGAGAAGGCTCCAGATACACTTGTTGATGTCATCCTTGCCAACCCTCCTTTTGGTACACGTCCAGCAGGTTCTGTTGATATTGATCGCCAAGATTTCTATGTTGAGACAAAGAATAATCAGCTCAACTTCCTTCAGCACATTATGGTGATGTTGAAGAACACTGGCCGTGCAGCAGTGGTTCTACCTGACAACGTCCTCTTTGAAGGTGGTGCTGGTGAGACCATTCGTAAGGAGCTCCTGAAGAACTTCAATCTGCATACTATCCTTCGTTTGCCTACAGGTATCTTCTATGCACAAGGAGTAAAGGCTAATGTACTCTTCTTCCAGAAGGGAACGCCAACCAAGAACGTATGGTATTACGACTATCGTACTGGTATCAAGCACACTTTGGCAACAAAGCCTATGCAGCGTCAGCATCTTGATGATTTCGTAAAGTGCTACAACGCTGAGAATATCACTGCTCGCCAAGAAACTGAGCGTTTCAAGTGCTATCCTGTTGATGAACTTCTTGCTCGTGACAAGACAAGCCTTGATATTACATGGATAAAGCAAACCGACGATGACGAGGATATTTCACTCGGTGAACTTATCTCTACCATGGAGGAGAAGAGTAACAATATCATAACTGCTGTTCAGAAACTTAAGGAGCTGATGGCTGGTATCGAAGAATAACAAAAGGGAAAGTATGGACACAAAGAAATTACGTCAAAAGATACTCGACCTTGCTATTCATGGTAAGCTCGTACCGCAGGATCCTAACGATGAGCCAGCAAGCGTATTGTTAGAGCGCATCCGTGCAGAGAAAGAACGTCTGATAGCCGAAGGCAAAATCAAACGTTCCAAGAAGTCAGCTACTTCCGATACGTCCCATTATGAGAACGTACCCTTTGAGTTGCCTGAAGGTTGGTGTTGGATAACGATAGGAGAAGTGTCTTCTTCTATTTTGTATGGAGTTAGTGAGTCTGCAAAAGAAACTGGTGCTTACAAATTATTGCGAATAACAGACATTCAGGACAATAAAGTAAATTGGGATTCTGTCCCACATACAGACTTCGACAAAGATAAAGCCTTGAATTATCTCCTTCAAGATGGAGATATTTTGTTCGCAAGAACAGGTGCCACAGTGGGCAAATCTTATCTTGTAAGTGGCTTGGCAGAAGAGTCAATTTATGCATCCTACTTAATAAGAGTACAAACATCTCAACTCATATTTCCTGAATATATAAAACGTTTTTTCGAGTCAGGTTACTATTGGGAGCAAATCACTTTGAGCTCCGTTGGTATAGGACAGCCAAATGTAAATGGAACAACATTAGCAAATCTGAATGTCCCGATTCCACCTTACAAAGAACAATTAAGAATCGTTGAAGAAACCAATCGTTGGTTGGCTATTGCAGACATTCTCGACGAAAATACAGGTCATGTTTGTAAAGCAATAGAATCCGCTAAGGCGAAAATCCTTGACCTTGCTATTCATGGTAAGCTCGTACCGCAGGAGCCTAACGATGAGCCAGCAAGTGTATTGCTGAAACGAGTCAATCCAAAGGCTGTTGCATCTTGTGATAACCCACATTATG
>Ga0326513_10002957_pt1 | contig 12412 bp, 7 predicted proteins | sample 2_2465_0518_D_FD_203654 | JGI IMG/M metagenome (GOLD analysis project Ga0326513, IMG submission 203654) | Bovine rumen microbial communities from UC Davis, California, United States - 2_2465_0518 | ecosystem: Host-associated > Mammals > Digestive system > Stomach > Rumen | place: USA: California... | reverse complement strand
TCCAGGCAACATGCCCCAAACAGAATATGCAAGACTGCCAAACTCTTCAAGAGTCATCTGATTATATATTGTCTGTAGTCTCTGCATAAGATACTTACCGAATACCGCTTTTCTGTCGCTGCTTGAAAACACAGGAGATCTGTGAATCAGATAGATCAGGGCATCTTTATAATTTCTCGATTCCAATTCGAGTAATAGTGTCTCAAACTCTTCTGGTGCCGTTTCCCACAGGCTGTTTAGTATTCGCTGATACTCTTCATATGATCCGTATCCCAGAAGCCCAAGAATTGCTTCAACAGTTAATTCTTCCATTTTCCCAAGTCCTGTTTCAAGATTAACTATAAATGAATCATTTAATACATCCGCATTAAATAACCTTTTCGTAATTGTTCCTATAATAACAGAAAAGCAGGGCTTACTTCCTGCTTTGGCGATTGCTTAAATGTAAATGTCAGTCGTGTTTACTGATTATTATCGCAACTTGTAAAACTCTTCCAGTGAATTTGCTTTTAGAATACTTTCATTATCTATAGGATCATATTCAAATATCTTACCATCAGATATGCACTCATAGAACTTCTTAACAGTATCAACGATGATGCATAACCGATAAAAATCCGCAGGATGCTTGATCTTGCGGATAGTATCACGTCGGGATTGCCATAGTTGTTTTTTAGTATGTCCAGTAACAGAATTTTTCGGCTTTTCAAAAGGTACAGAATAGGTACTATTTGTACCGAAAAACCTGCAAAGCCTTTATTTACATGGACTTCACGGGTTGTGCTTTAACGTCAAATAATACTGCCGTGACAGACGAACAAAACCTTTATCATTCGTAATACTCCTAAGTGAATTCCGGATAGTATTTTAGCATGATGTGGTTATTTAGTAACGAACCACAAGTAACGATATAATGTGCAGTTAAAGCGGTAAATTCCGATGAAAATGCAAAAGATACCGCTTTAACGTTGAAATAACGCATTGAGAATGATACTATTGCGTTGGAGGATAGAAAGAATGAAGTTGTATCACAGAGAGAACTATTTAAAAAACATTCGTGGCTTTTATCATGAAACTGATTTGATAAAAGTTATAACAGGTATAAGACGATGCGGAAAATCTTGTCTGATGCAGTCTATTGCAGAGGAATTGATTGCTTCGGGAGTTAAGGAAGAAAACATCATATATATTAATCTGGACAAAAGAGGATATAAATCAATAAAAACACCGGATGCCCTTGAAAACGTTATTGACAGCCTTTGTGTGGCTGAAGGTGTTAAGTATTTATTTATCGATGAAATACAAAATGTTGAAGGGTTTGAGGAAGTAATCAACGGTTATCGTGAGGAAGACGAATATTCGATATTTATTACAGGATCCAATTCGTATCTTTTAAGCGGGGAATTAGTCACTAAACTTACTGGAAGATATTTGGAGTTTGAAATGTTTCCGTTGACATTTGACGAGTATATCGGCATGAAAAAGTTTCTCAAACAAACTGTAAGTGACAATACCAACGAAGAATTTGAAAAATATATTATGGAAGGTGGTTTCCCGAGAACATTAAGCATTCCGGATCTGAAAGACAAACGGGAATATGTGGAAGGTGTTATTAAGGAAATTTTCGAAAAAGACATAAAAAAGAGAGTTAAGATCCGTAAGGTATCTGTATTCAATAAAGTACAAACGTACATAATAAACAACTTTGGTGCTACAACGAGTTTTACGAATATTCTTAATGATTTACATAATGCAGGATGCGATATAAGAAGAGAAACTTTAAATCGATATGTTCAGGCGTTGATAGATGCAAAAATAATACATAAGTGTGAGAGATTTGATTTAAAATCCAGAAGATCTATTTCAGGCGAGCAAAAATACTATCTTGCTGATTTGGGTTTTTACTTCTCAACAAATACGGATAACAGGATAAACTATGGTCCAGTACTTGAAAATGTAGTTTATGTTTATTGCAGAGCAAAAGGATATTCTGTAAGTGTAGGACGCATTGGGAAGCTTGAATGCGATTTCATAGTAAGAAAAGACTTTATGGAGTATTCTTACATACAAGTTGCTATGACTATTTTGAACAGTAGGGAAACGGAAGACCGGGAGTATGAATCTTTGGAATCAATTAACGATAACTATCCAAAATATGTTATGACAACAGACTACCTTCTTCAGAACAGAAACGGAATAAAGCATGTAAACATATTGAATTTCATGCAGAACGGGCAAGAGTTCTAATTAGATAAAGTGCGAAGGAACAAGGGACTGCAATGAGAGTTTTGGCAGAAGATCAGTATAACGAACTTACAGAGCATATTAAGCAACTTGAAGCTGAGAATCAGTATCTCAAGAAACTGTTAGATGATGCCGGTATTCCGTATGACAAGCCCGACAATAACTCTGAAAAAGATGAACCGAGTGTAGTAAGCATCAAAGAAGAACCCATTACCAAAGAACTTGTCCAATTCTATTATTCGATGTTCAAGGGCCGAAGAGATGTTTATAGTCTTCGTTCCGGCAAGCCTAATGCCAAAACAGGAAAGCATGGCTATTACACCCAATGCGATAATTTTTGGAAGGCTGGGCTCTGCGGTAAGAAAGATGGCAAGAACACCAAATGCCAATCATGTCCCAATCAGAAGTACAAACCGCTGACAGGGGATGTTATTTATGCACATTTGACTGGTGTGAAGGAAGATTGTTCGGATGTAGTAGGGTTATATCCCGTTTGGCCGGATAAAACCTGCAACTATCTTGTTTTCGATTTTGATAATCACGATGATAGTTCTGATTCGGTTAAATGGCAGGAAGAAGCTAATGCATTAAGAGCGATTTGCGAAATCAATAACGTTCCTTGTCTGGTTGAAAGATCGCGTTCCGGCAAAGGAGCACATGTTTGGATGTTTTTCGAAAAGGCGATAAATATCAAGAAGGCTAGGCTGTTTGGTGCGGCTCTTTTGGATAAGGGAGCTGAGAGTGTTAACCAGCAGTCTTTTGATACTTATGATCGTATGATTCCCGCACAGGATAAACTTCCAGAAGGAGGTCTTGGAAATCTTGTAGCCCTTCCATTGCAAGGCCGTGCGGTAAAGAACGGGAACAGTGTCTTTGTTGATGAAAAATGGCAACCTTATCATGATCAGTGGAGTGTGCTCAAGAATACAGGCAAGCTCAGTGAAACCTTCATAGATGAGAAACTGTCCTCATGGGGCAACAAATACAGTATAAGCAGCAATACTGACAACGAAACACCTGGACAAATATCAATTGATGAGACTCCGTGGGAAAACAGTACCGAATTTGAACATTCTGATACAAAAGGAACGGTTCGGATTGTTCTTGCAGATAAAGCATATGTGGATAAGACCGGTATTAAGCCGAGATTACAGAATAAGATCAGAAGATTAGCAGCATACAATAACCCGGAATACTTCAGAAATCAGGGAATGGGCATCTCAACCTTTGGGATTCCGAGAATAGTTTATTCAGGAGAGGATACTGAACAATTCATAGCAATTCCGCGAGGCTGCCTGAATAAACTCTGCGAAAACCTGAAAGCAGCAAAGATTGACTATTCTGTTGAGGATGAGCGTAACACGGGTAAAGAGATTAATGTTTTCTTTGCAGGCGAATTATATCCAGAGCAACAAGATGCCGTTAACAGTTTGGCAGGACACGATATTGGAGTACTTGCAGCGACGACAGGATTCGGTAAGACTGTAGTCGGATCATATCTGATTTCAGAACGAAAAGTAAACACATTGATTATCGTTCACACTAGTGAGATTATGCAGAACTGGGTAAATGATCTCGAACGTTTTCTTGTTATTAATGAGGATTATCCGAAGTACACGACCAAAACCGGAAGGGTGAAGACCAGAAAAAGTCTGATTGGAAGACTGGCAGGATCTCATAATTCTATGACTGGAATTATTGATGTTGCCATGGTTACTTCTCTTGGATCCGGTGATTCAATAAAACCCTTTGTCAAAGATTATGGCATGGTGATAATGGATGAATGCCACCACGGCGCCGCTGAGAGCATAGAGGCGGTATTATCTAAAGTAAATGCAAAGTATGTATATGGTCTGACGGCCACTGTTAAGCGTGAAGACGGGAAAGACAAAACAGTGTTGATGCAGTTTGGACCTGTCCGTTTCAGGTTCACAGCCAAAGATAAGATCCGTTTGCAGGGAATGGAACATATCCTTGAGCCTCGGTTTACACCGATCATTTCAACAAAAGAAAAACTGACGTTAAATGAAGCCTATGAAATTGTAGTAAACAGCGATTTTCGCAACAGCTTAATTGCTTCAGATATTGAAACGTGTATAAAACAGGGACACACACCTTTGGTATTATCGAAGCGAAAAGCACAAATTGATGTTCTTTTCGAAAAGGTTAAAGATAAAGCCGATCACGTCCTTGTTCTGACGGGCGGAAAGAAACAGTCGGAGCGCAAGGAATTGCGTGAAAGACTCGGTTCTATATCGGAAAGCGAATCGTTAATTGTTCTTGCGACCGGACAGTATATTGGTGAGGGTTTTAATTGTTCCCGTTTGGACATGTTGTTTCTAGCCATGCCAATAGCTTGGGACGGAAATGTGGAACAATACACAGGAAGGCTTAACCGAAGCCATGACGGGAAGAACAGGGTGACTGTTATAGATTACGTTGATCACCACATTGAGATGTTTGCCAACATGTATAACAAACGTCTTCGTACCTATAAAAGGATTGGATATGAGCTTTCGCAGGATGTTGAAAGAAAACACGATGACAGATTTATCTATGACAGTGAAACCTATAGTGAAGTTTTTAGAGGCGATATCATTAATGCAAAAGCTGAAGTAATGATCAGCAGCCCATATGTGAGTACTCCCGGAAGCGAACGTCTGATTCGTATTTATTCTGCTATGAAAAGTAAGGACACCTCTATTTCTCTTATTACATATCCGGCGTCACATTATTCTGATGACATTAAGCATAGGATTGAGAATATACATAATAGGCTTAATATGGCCGGCATAAAAGTATCGTTCGTTGATTACATTCCTTCACGATATGCTGTTATTGATAAAGAGATACTTTGGTATGGCAGCATGAATCTGGTGTCTAACATCAAAGAAGATGATGATGAGATGAGAATTGTCAGCAGAAGTGTGGCCAAAGCGCTGATTGAAGAGCATTCAACTGAATAAAAAGTACTGTGCTCGACATATTCTGCACAGAAGCAAATTTACCACACTGGACCTATTATTCTTGGGGTCAAACGAGGGTCAAAACTATTTAGAAATTCCCTCCAAAGCCTTAAATCATTGATTTTGCATTTTCATGCATTCGACTGCCGTGACATACAAACAGTACTTTTATCATTCTTTAATATCTTTCTTTCCGAATTATTCCTTCAGAATACATAGAATATACCATATCGGCGTGTGATGACATCGGGTGCACAGGCAGAATCTTGAGCTTAGGATATGTGAAGAACTGTTTCCGGACCGGTGTACTGTATGCAACTGTGAGTTGAACAGATCCTCGCCGAAAGCATCATAAAGATTCAAATAGATTGCAATATCCTCGGACTTGACATTCTTCGGATACCAGATTTCAACGAATTCCTCGACAACAGGCTTAATGCCAAACCTGTGAAATTCCTTGGAGCAAATATACTTACACTCTTCCAATGATTTACCCTGCGTATTTCTTAATACTCTGAGTCTGTAATAGATATACTTCTTCTCTTCATTAGTCAGCGAATAGATATCCGTATCTCTGATCTTATTGATCTGTGCTTCGGTCAATCCGCTTCCGCTGCCGGAGATCTGATCCAGATCTTCCATAGTAAGTTCATTCGCTTCCGGTTTCTTCTTAATCTCATCAAGTTTCATATGCTTCTATCCTTTCGTTTTTGTTCTTAAGCAGATTAAAGCATGGTGAGGTAAACAATCCTATAGATAATGCGTGAACGATCTGTTGATTAAGCAACAGAGTCTGGAAGAAGTGTTGTTTAATAAGGAAAAATTACTGAAGACCAGAGGGAGGCGGCGGTGCAAACAGCGGCTTATCCACTTCGGGAAGGTCGCCGAAGATATCGTCTGTCTCTGTCCAGCCATCACCGTCAGTTCCGTCGGCAAACGGACTTTTGGCATATTCCGCAACGAAATAATCTATCTTTCGCGGGTCGATCTTGTTCAGGTGGGCCGACTCGTCGATATATCCGCCGTAGGTATCAAATCCGACGATGTCATCGCTCATGGCATTACCGCGCTTGAGCATCCTCGTGATGATTATTACCGGAATGCTCGTGCTCACCATGACCGCCATGAGTATATACAGGCAGATGACCACGGGGTACGGCAGACGGCCGGAAGCCGCCAGGATGCTGGGAATCACCATCATCGAAAACACACTACACATAACTCACCCCTGCCTCTTCCTGACGTAATTGAATGTTGATACCGATCCCGCATTGGCGATCTTCTCCCTGATGATGTGCATCGAGAGCAGCGCCGAGATCAGCGGCATGCTTGCTATTGCTATTCCGATATAGGACACCATCGGGAGCACTCCTTCGATGATCCTGTGAGGCAGCACAAAGACAGGGATCAGGAATGCTGTCAGAATGGCCAGCGTTATCGCAAGTCCCGTGCCTATGATCTTCTTCTTGCTCGGCGGTACAAATCCTGCCGCTTTTCCCGTCTGTCCGTTGATGAGTATCGTGTAAGGCTTGCCGTCACTGGTAAAGGTATAGAACCATGCCGGCACAAGCAGATAAACAGAACTGTCATGAATATCGATGTACGGATGAGAATCGATTATCTCCTTGATATCGCCCTGGATCGGCTTAATGACTTCCTGCCCCACCATATCGTTCATCCTCTTCAATGCCGCAGTACGCAGTCCCTGTGGGGTCAGATCGGACTGATCCGAGTAGAATCCGTTCAGGTAATCCTCATCGAAAACCTTCACATCCTCGAACCAGAACGGCTCGAGACTCCTGCTGAGCATATCGTTCAGCCTGGTCGATGCATCGAACGGCATCGACTTGAACTCGGTCGATGCAGCCCTGCAGTAATAGTAATTATAATGATGCTTTCCCTGCTGTTCCGTGGTCTTGATCGTATAAGCGCTGTAGAACGACGCATTCACCACCCAGTAAGGAATGTATATTCCGCGGATGTTCTCGGTCTTTACCCTCCTCAGTTCGGAAGGGATGAACTTGGCATTCTTGAATCTTGCCTTGAGGATGGTCGCAGCCTCTTCCTTGGACACCATGAAAGGAATGATGCCTTCTGGCTTGTGCTGTTTGGCGATCCTGCTGAAGACGATGTTGGGAGATCCGCAGAACATGCATAATGTCGAGGTCTCCGTGCCGTTGATGAGAATATCCGCTCCGCAGTGGTTGCAGGTATAGACGTTGCAGTTATAGAGGTCCCGGTCGTCAACTCCGGTCAGTTCCTTGAACGATAATATCTTCTTGTCTATGAGATCCGCTTTGGAGACATCCTGTATCTCCTCTGCTGTGAAGGTGCTTCCGCACAGCTTGCAATACATAGCCTTTCTTACAGGGCTATACAGAAGGTTGCCACCGCACTTGTCACAGATGGTTGCCATAGAAGCTTTATCCCCCGTGAATATAACGGTTTGATTATAGCATATTGCCCAAAGCAAAAGACATATATCGTAAATTTTTGCCGTAATAACGATATGCTCTCTGTTTTCAGATACGTAACGGATTAAATATAATCTTACTAACAGGATACCGAAGGGGTAGGCAAATGCAAAAATGGTACTTTTGGGCCATTTAAGCCGACTGATATCTTTACTATAATCGAGAATTATAAAGCGACGAATTATTATACGATCAAATTATACGGCGAGGTTTATTACAACCCGTTATAAACCACTCGGTAACACCTTAACATGCTATAATTAAAAAATCGTTGATTACCTAATCGGAAGGAAGGTTTTATGAGTATCGTTGATTCATTAAAAGCCTGGCCCAAGGCCAAAAAGATAACTGTTGCAGTCATAGCAGCGGTCGCCGTTGCTGCCGTAGGAGTAACCATATTTCTCATCAACCGCAACAATATCCTCGCCACGACAATGAGGCTTCTCAAGGTCGAAGGCACGGTCAACATTGAAGACGCTTCAGGAGCAGTGAAGCCCGTCATCGACAACATCAGATTCACATCAGGCGATACGCTCAGCACAGGCTCTGACGGCCTTGCTTCCATCGGCCTTGACGATACCAAGATCGTTACTCTCCAGAACGACAGCAGCGCCCAGTTCCTTAAGAACGGCAAGCAGATCGAGCTCAAGCTCAAGCAGGGCGGCGTTTTCTTCGAAGTAACAGAGAAACTCACTGAAGACGAGACCTACGAGATCGAGACTTCCAACATGACCGTAGGTATCAGGGGCACATCAGGTTACGTCTGGTACGATGAGACCGGACTCCAGTCCCTTGTCATCACTGACGGTAAGGTCCTCGTCTCAGGCTATAACCCCGAGACCGGCGAGACCAAGACTGTTGAAGTCTGCGGCGGACAGATGGTCTCCTGCTATCTCTACAACGATAAGACCGAAGAGAGAGACAGCATCGAATTCGAGCTTAAAGACGTATCCGAAGAAGAACTCCCCCAGTTCCCGCTTCAGATGCTCGCCGAGAACGACAAGCTTCTGGAAAAAGTCTGTGCCGAGACAGGCTGGGACAAGGACAAGCTCCTGAATCTGGTCAATGCTATACTTGACCCCAACACTCCCTCACCTACTCCGGATGAGATAATCGAGATTACTGACACTCCCACGGCTACTCCGAATGCTACAAATACGCCTTCGCTCACGCCTACTGTGTCACCATCGCCGACTTCTTCGCCGACCCCGACCAAGAAGCCTACATCCACGCCTACCGCAACACCTGCAAGTACTGAGGCGCCCATCCCGACTGTAGCACCCGAAACAACACCTACCGGTGTTCCTACGGTCACGCCTTCAAATACACCGATGACTACACCTACAACAACTCCGACAGCTACGCCTACAGCAAAGCCTTCAACACCCACACCTACTGAGACACCTACGCCTCAGCCCACTCCGACACCTGAGCCGGAGCCGGAGATTCCGGATGATTTCTCAGGTTATGCCAAGTACGAACCCGGCTGGAACAAGACCTATGATGGTCATAAGGTTTACATTATTCGTTACTATGATGACGTTGACTATTACTATATTTACTTTGGATATACAGACGATGGATGGTATGAACTCGATCCTGATTATGAATCAGGAGGTTATGGGGTAACAAAATTCTATATCTCATCGGATAGCGATGATTATCCTAACGGCTTGTACTTCATCTATGAGTCTGAGCCGGGCGAGACAGTAGGTTGATCGTTAGACAAATGAATAAGCGGACTCAGACACTTCTGGCATCAGGCATCAGCGCAGTTGTAATGACTGCGCTGTGCGCATCAGGTCTTCTGCGCTCTGCAGAACTGTGGTTCTGCGATGAGCTGTTCCAGACGCCGGAGACGCCTCCGGGAGATGTCGTCATAATCGGCATCACCGAAGAGGATTTTGAAGCGCTCGGACCATACAGTTCCTGGGACAGATCAGTAATGGCCTCTGCCCTTGAAGCTCTGGCTTCCGATCCGGACAATCTTCCCGCCGTAGTGGCGATCGATACCCTGTATGCAGGAACAACTGAAGAATCCGCAGATCAGCAGCTCGTCGATGCTGCTGAGAAGCTGGGTAATGTTGTAGTAGCTTCGGAAGCTACTTTCGGTACCGAGAGAATATTCGGCGCTACGATCGTGACTGATACATACTCGATAGTTAACTACGAAGAACCCTTCGATGCTCTGAAGGAAGTTACTTCTCAGGGACACATCAATGCCATGTACGACAAGGACGGCGTAATGCGTCATTCGGTACTGTATGTTGAACCGGATGACGGCGATCTCGTTTACTCGATGGCATATGTCACTGCATCCAAGTACGCCGAGAAGACCGGCATGACCATTACCGAGCCTCCCGTAAATGACAGGGGCCAGTTCTATGTGTCTTTTACCGGCGGTCCGACCGACTACTATGACGGTGTCACTTTGAGCATGCTCATCAAAGGCGAAGTTCCCTCGTCTTATTACAAGAACAAGATCGTTCTCATCGGCCCCTATGCTCCCGGCCTTCAGGATTCTTACTTCACCCCTATAGACAGGAGCAAGATGATGTACGGGGTAGAGTATCAGGCCAATGTTATCCAGTGTATCCTCGCAGGCAATTACAAGGTCGAATCGTCTGACTATATTCAGATAGCAGCACTGTTCATCCTGAGCTTTGCGTTCTATTTCTTCTGCCGTAACAGAAGGCTTCTGTTCACGGTGCCTGCCCTGGTCGTAAGCGAAGCTGCTGCCATTGGTGCTGCGATGCTCTGTTATTCGATGGGGTACATCACGCATGCGCTGTGGCTGCCGCTGTCGTTTTTCGTGCTGTTCGTGGTAAGCGTTGCCGGCAACTACCTGCGTGCCGCCATCGAGAGACAGAACGTAACGAGGACTTTCGAGAGATATGTAGCACCGAACGTCGTTAACGAGCTGCTGAAGGAAGGCATCGATAACCTGAAGCTCGGCGGCAAGAACGTTGATATCGCGGTACTCTTCGTCGATGTAAGAGGTTTTACGACGATGTCGGAGAGGCTGTCGCCTGAGACCGTCGTATATATCCTTAACCAGTATCTTACGATGGCAAGTAACTGCGTAGAAGAGACGGGCGGCACGATAGATAAGTACGTCGGCGACTGCCTTATGGCATTCTGGGGCGCTCCTCTCGCGGATGAGGATCCCATATACCATGCAGCAGTTGCAGGTCTCGGCATCATCAATGGCGTCGAGGAGATCTCAGCAAGGCTCAAGGAAGAGATCGGCGAAGAGATACACGTAGGTGTCGGCATCAACTACGGTCCTGCGGTCGTCGGCAACATGGGTTCCGAGAAGAGAATGGACTACACGGCCATCGGCGATACCGTAAACACAGCTGCAAGACTTGAGGCCAATGCGCCTGCAAGCACCATATATATCAGCCGTTCAGTAGCGGACGGACTCGAGGGCAGGATGAGATTCGAGCCCCTCGACAAGCCCATCAAGCTGAAAGGTAAGGCCGACGGCTTCGAGATACTGAAGCTCCTGGGCCCTGTTGAGGATTCTGACAAGGCGCCTTCCAAGGAGCCCGGCAAGGAGGAATAAAGATGTTGAAATTTTTTGGAAGAGGCAACGCTTTTGCCGATCAGCACACCAGTGCTTATTTTGTGGATGGCAATGACCTCATAATCATCGATTGTTCGGTCAGCTCGTTCCAGCGGCTCAACAACCGCACCCTCTCCCAATACGATCACATCTACGTCCTCGTCACGCACACGCACGGCGACCACGTAAGCGGCATCGGATTGTTCATCGACCTGATGCATTTTGCCCTGAACAAGCCCGTTACCATAGTCGCTCCGAACGAAGCGGTCAAGACGGACCTCCGCTATCTTCTGAAGAATCTGGAAGGCTGCGGAGATGACTGGTATGAACTCCTGACCGCAGACGTGCTCGATAAGGACTGGTTCGGATGTGCGATCCCCACTTTCCACTCGGAAGAACTCGAAGGCAAGTGCTTTGGTTACTATCTGACCGTCGAGGGCAACAAGGTCGTATATACCGGCGATACGGGCATCTTCGAGCCCTATGAGAAGTACATGGAGCCGGGCGTATATCTCTACACCGAGATCAGCGCCAGGAAGACTCCCGTACACTTAAGCTGCAGCGATATGCATGACAGGATCAAGGAGCTCGTCGCAAGCGGCGTGCACGTCTATCTGATGCATATGGATTACGAGGATACCGTCCTCAACACGATGAAAGACACAGGCGCTTTCCCCGCTCCCCTGGACGAGGCGGAGCTTACGCTCGAGAGCAGCACGCAGCTGCTGAACAATATCCTGAGCATATCCGATCACCTGTACAAGGACATGTGCATGAACGGCAGCCATGACCACAACATGCTCTTCACTTATCTGACGGAACTCGGCAAGATGTCCGTCGACGCGGACAGGGCATCCTTCTGGAAATGGGATAAGCGCAAGTCGCAGCTCTGGACGATGTCTGCCACGGGCATAGATAAGATCATCATCCCCGATAACACGGGTCTCGTCGGCAAGGCTCTGAGGATGCAGCAGACACTCATCACCAACGATCCCTATTCCGATCCCGACTTCAACCGCGACATAGACATCCGAACGGGTTATAAGACCAGGTCTGTCATGGTCCTCCCCGTTGCCGATATCAACGGCAAGTTCATCGGAGCCCTGCAGCTCATCAACAAGAATGACGAGAGAGGCTTCGATGCCGATTCAGACCCTAAG
>Ga0326513_10002956_pt1 | contig 12416 bp, 20 predicted proteins | sample 2_2465_0518_D_FD_203654 | JGI IMG/M metagenome (GOLD analysis project Ga0326513, IMG submission 203654) | Bovine rumen microbial communities from UC Davis, California, United States - 2_2465_0518 | ecosystem: Host-associated > Mammals > Digestive system > Stomach > Rumen | place: USA... | reverse complement strand
CGTCCCGCCATCGTTGAAGTGTTCCCAGACCCGATCACGCCATGTCTTCCCGGCGACCTCTGCGTCCACGGTTCGCATGACTTCATCCAAGCCCGGGGCAACGTTGGACGAAAGCTGGTCATTTGTGACCTCAACCCCGTTGGCGTAGGCCAGCAGGAAGAGGTCTAAAAGCTCGTCGATGATGTCCTCTGTGTCTTCTTCGGAGCGGATGTGGCCCTCCTCGTCGAGGTGATCCACCAGTCTCTCCTTGAACACGTTCAGCTCATCGAACGGCATCAGGCTGTTCATACGGCCCCACCTGTTTCGTTTTCGCCGTATTTCCAGATATAGCCGCCACTCATCTTCGTCTTCCCCCTACAACAAGCGCTGATACTTTGTTCACACACTCCAACGAAGTTCGCGGCGGCGCGAATTGACTCATAGCTTGCTAAGTACGTCCCTTGCAGAGAATACTGGTCTATTTGCTTCATGTTCAGCTTCCGAAGAACAGCCAAGTTTTCAGCAGAGGGTTTTATCCCCATGTGAGCCTCAGACAGTTTCTTCTTGTGTTCATCTGAAAGCGGCCTTCCTCTATGTGCATCGCCAATTTTCTTTTTGGCTTCTTCGGTATGCGGATGCCCTTTCCCGCGCCGCGCAATAGTTGCCGCCCATTGTGCCTCTGTATATTTCCCTCTGTGAGCGTCCCCTATTTTTCGCTTCGTTTCTTCAGAAAGTTCCTTGTCTCCGTTCAAACCGCCAAGTTCAAGGTTGAATCCTTTTGCACGGTCTGTAGTTCCGTAATACGCGATAAATCTCTTCTCAAGGTCTGACGCGCCTTTTCCCGTCAAACCTTCGCAAAGAATTTCGTGCGTAAACGACTTCCATCCGTACTTTTCAATGGCGCGTGTGAAGTAAGAGTTTTCCTTGTACCCTCTGCCGTAGTTCCATCGCTTCTCAGGCTTTCTGCAAGTTATGCCTATATACCGTCTACCATCTGGAGCGGTATGGCAGTAAACACAGTATTTTCTTTCCATACATCCTCTTGTATGCCCTCATATTGAGAAAGGCAGAAAGCGGTGAGGAAGCCGCCTTTCGTGTTGCAATCACTATCTGCCTTTAACAACCATTAGATTTCATCATCAACGGAAACCGTTTCCGTTTTCTCTTCCATCTCTGGCGTCGTGTCATCCGGCGTCTTGTCGGGATCCCCCCACCGCATTTCCAGCCATTTTTTGCTCATAGCAACGTCCTCGACGGGGTCGCTGGAAATGCCAGACTTGGCAAAAGCAAGCTCTGGAGCAAAGCCAGACGCAAGCAACGTATTACACGCTTGCGCTTTGGACTGAATATTTGCGACTTCATTCCTGACGAACTGAAGCTCAAAATCGCTCAAACCAATGTCGAGGATTCCTGCGCGTTGAAGGATGTCCACGATGATCGCGTCAAACTGCCTGTTGGATTCCTTGAACAGATCCTCCGTGTTCCTCGCTGCGGCGTCGGCCTGATACCAGCCAAAGTTCGCAAGGACTGCGGCCCCGGTCGTATCGTAGGTCGAGCTGCCATTGCTCCGACTCGGCATAGCGCAGATCCGAAGCACCTCGTCGTAGAGGTTGTCGGTCAGCGTCTTCGTCTGAGTCTGGTCAAGCTGCTCAGACAGAACCTTGAAGTCTGCCTTGTTTTCACCAACTGAGCGGAGGGCGATCATGCCAGCCTTACGGATGTCCGTAATGGTGGTGTTCTCAGGAAATTCGCAGTTAACTGCAATAGCGAGGCTTTGAATGAATTGCTCAACGCCGTCGCAAGCGTTTGAGGTCAAATTACTGATCTCGTCGATGAGTGGGACGGCGAGTTCAAAGGCCGAGGTGTTGATGCTGTTGTAGCGGTACTCGATGATCGGGATCCGGCCCAGCACGTTCGGCTCAACTGAGTCAATTGCGGTAGCCGTGGCGAGGAAGTCGTGGTTCTTCTCCGTGCTGACCATTTTCCCGGTCACTGTGCCGTGGAGGTGGTACACCGTGGACTCGGTGAAAACATCGAACTTTGCTTCGCCGTCCACCGTTACCATGTTCACGCCCATCACAGGCTTATTGCCGGGACGGAGGGAATACACCACGAAAGCAGACCGAGGATCCAGCGCGTAGGCCCGGAAGGGGACTTCCTTGTCCTGCGTCGGTTCGACGAACAGAACACCCTTGCCGACCCTGTGAAACCAGTCAGCTACCTTGTTGTCTGCTTCCTGTTTGCCGGAGCGGTACAGATACTCGTTCAGCTTCTTAAGCTTCGTCTGCACACCCTTGCGGCGTGAAACGTAGCTGCACGGTTGCGTGAGGAAGTACCCATTCTTGAAGTCCACAACTTCAGCCGCCGTGTTGACTTGTACCACGTTCAGAATGTCCTCACGGATCTCCTTCCTGCGGTTCAAGATCGGCTGCACACCACGGGTGTACCAATAGAGGAACTCCTCTTGGAGCATATTGTTAACGTGGTAGACCAGCGCGGAGTTTAGCTCCGCAATCAGGTTTTCCTCGCTGATATCGTCGTAGGAGGCGTAGATGTCCAGCCGCCCAAACATATCGTTTCGGATGACCGGGGATTTAGTTGTCAGTTCGTCCAAACTCTTCACCTCAAAAAGAAAAATGGGACTAATGCACCCCTCGATTCTGGAATGCATTAGCCCCAATTGGCTCTTCCTATAGCCCGATTGCTATAGGGTACTATCAGTTGTTGTCAGGCTCTTTGTAAACGAGCCGCCTACCGTTCTCAAGCACTACCCACTTTCCGCGCTCCTTCTTGACGATAGCGTCCTTCCCGGTGGCGAGGATAGCTTCAACGGCCTCGATGACTTCTTTCGGAATCAAATCGTTGCCCTCATTTCTTTAACTGTGCCGTTCAAATGGATGATCGGCGTATCCGTGCAAGGCACTTTGAACCCTTGCGTGTCTCCGTAGCCGCCATAGTCCAGCTTCGCAGACGTATTGACATACAGGCGTGTGCCGTAGGTAATCGAGCTGTTCCCGAGGTTAGGACGGGCGAACCCGTCCTTCAACATCGCCGGGAGGTGGGTGTGACCGCAGAGGTAGATGTCTGCATCCACGATGGTGGACAGATCGACCAACCTCTGGATCTTGCCGCCCTCTTTGCGGCCCCCTCCGTTCCCGTGGGACACGTAAATTGTGTACACGGCCTTGCGGTTGTGCTGATTGCTGTTCAGCTTGCCGAAGCGGAGGAAGACAAGAGCAGTCGTGGGCGAGTACCGATCCTCAATGCCAAGTTGCTGGCACATCAAAGCAGTGATATCAATACCGTTCGTGCGGTAATGCCTCGCCTCATGGTTTCCCGGAACCACGCACAGAATCTTGTGCGCGATTGGTTTGAAGAGATCAACGCAAACCTTCAGCTCGTCCATCGGGCTAAGTGCGGCCCCGTAGGTGTCGCCAATGCTCGATGCTATCGCGCAGTCCATCAGATCGCCGTTGAGGATGCAGTACACATTCTCGTTGTCTCTGATGTATGCGATGTCTGCCATAATCTTGTCGTGGTCACTGCTCGGGTCTGCCCAGTGGTAGTCCGCAACAGGAACCACATCGACACTTGTCAGATTTTCAGATAGGTCTACCTTGATCGGCTTCATTCATTATCCATCGGCGACTGCCCCACCCGCTGCTATGTCACCGTGTCATCCCACGGACGCTATGTCCGTCTATTTGGCAGACAATGATGGTTCCGATCCACCGCCTCAAGGTTCAAAGCCTTGTGTGCTTCCATTACACCGATCGTCTATATTGCCCGGTTTAGGGAGCCACTCCATGCCGGGACTTTCTTCTCTGTTAGGCGCTCCACGGCGAAAGGAAGAAAGACCGTGGGCCAGTTCTAATGTCGGCGTAGGGTTTCCCCTATCATCCCCATCTTTACAGTCACCATACCACGATTTCCGTTTTTGACAATGAACACTAAGTACATCAAAACGGCCTTTTGATGATGGTTACGGTGTTCGCCATGCCGGACATAACCCAATCAATGAACATGGCGAGAACGTCAGGGACGTCATCGTGCTTGTTTTTGCCCATCATGGAGTAGGAGCAGAGCTGGGCCATCGCGTCCCGGTACTCGCGGTTGCTTGGATATAGGCTAGGATCCTTGAACAGGACATGGGACTTTACCATGCCGCTGTTCGTCTGGATGCGGGTTTCCTTGTTGCTCTGCGTCCACTTGGTTGTGATGTTCGTCATCCCGCCCAGTTCCTTGACCTTCTTCTGGACGTTTTGCGCGAAGATCGTACCACCACGGTTGGATTCGATACGGCACATCTTCACCTTGCGGTCAACCAGCATCATAGCCACTCGCGTCTCCAAGGACTCCACCTTGCCGTTGTCGCAGATGATCGCGTCCATGTAGTAGTCCTGCCCGTACTGATACATGACAGGCATGACGCAGTAGTCGGAGCCTTGCTCCTTTGTGTCGCAGATTGCGAGGATGGCGTCTGGTTCAGCCTCTGGAAGCTCAAAGTATCTCCGCAGTTCAGACTCTTCGTAGAGCAGTCCTTCACGCTCGATAGGCTCGTTCATGAACAGGGCCTTCCAAGTGGCATCATCCATAATTTCGCGCTGCTTGCGTAGGGCCTCCGTGGTGTATCCAAGGCCGTATGGGTAGTCGAAGTTGGACTCATCGTTTTCGTCCAAGGCCGGGAATCGGATGAACCGTGCGCGTGGATCGTCTTCGTACTCCTGCTCCAGCCTCCCCAGAACGTCGTGCAAGCTCCACCGTGTTGCGATGTGCAGCTCCCGGCATCGTGAGCCTACCTTTCTCTGCCGGAGGTCGGTGTAGTACATCTGCCACAGCTTGTCCAGACGGTCACGGCTCATCGCCGTCTCCAAGCCATCCACCAAGTCATCGCAGTAAAGGACGTTCATGGCGCGGACTTTACCAGCGTTGCCGGAGCCGATGGACGAAAATTCAAGGGTTTTGAAGCGCATATCGTCCGCTTTGTCGTAGCCGACGCCGATCATCATATTCTTTGCGTTCGTGGATATGACCGACAGGCCGGGGAAGACATCTAAGAAGCGATACTCACCCTCTGGGTCGAAGATGCGGAGCATCTCACCGTAAACGCCCTCCAGAAAGGCGTTGTTGTGAGAACCGATAAGGTTCGGCAGGAATGGGTTGCGACCTGACGTCCACGCCAGATAGAACTCGGCGAGGGTGGTCTTTCCCACACCCGGAGGCTCTGAGATCCCGAGAAGGTCTAACTTGCCCTCCTCAAAGTCTTGCAGAGCCTCCACACACGGAAGGAGTTGTTTTCGCCTCGGAACGTAGAACTGCTTGCTCGGCTCTCGGTCTTTCTCGATGTAGACGCAGAAGCTATCAAAGTAGTGCGGAGCGTCGAATAGATGTGTGCGGTAGTAGAGGTCGATCATCAGGTCGGACGCCACACCAGCCTTGACCATCTTGTTCGCAGCCGCCCGGATCTGCTTGGAGTATTCGTGCGCGAGTAGGAAGTTGCCCTCGTCGTAGACCGTTGCGTCTCTGTCAGTGATGGACTTCCCCACGACTACAACCTTCCCGTCCTCCTCCAGCTCTCGGCAGAGTTCAAAGGCGTCCTGCAAAGAGTACGGGTCATCCCTCGCTATCAGCTTCGGTATCAGGTTCCAGTTCTTCATCGTCTTCGTCCTCTTCCAGAAGCTCAAGGATCGCTTCCTTATTGTTCCGTACCCACTCCAGCTTCGCGTCATCCTGCATTGCGTCAATCATGATTGCGCGGTCGTTCGACGAAGTGTTGTAGTAGCACGTATAGGTTTGGCCCTCTTCGTCGCGCATCTCAAGCGCTATCGAAGTCGGGTCTATCTCAAACATATCGGTGAGCATCTGTTCCACCCACCGTGCGTATGGTTTCGTCTGGTAGTCTGTCATCCTCTACCTCTTCTTCGTAGTAATCACAAGGACATTCATTCGTGCATAGTGGGCGGTGTACGCAGTCAGGCATCTTTGTCCTCCTGCTTGAGCCAGTCGAGATGCGCTTCGTATAAAATGTGAAAGTTACAGTTGCTCAAATCAACTTCAACCGTTTTTAAGCTCTCGCATAATTTATTTGCCGATTTCTGAGCAACAGCAGTAAGCAACTCAGCCAGTTCCTCGTCCGTCATGCTTCTGATGCGGTCGGCATTGGACGGCTTGCGTCCATCGCACGGTTTGTCACCAACGCAAAAAGCATGATATTTGCCGCCCTCGGAGTAGAGGTCGCACTCGCCGTCTTTCGTTCGGTAGATACATCCGTCCATCACTCGCCCTCCTCTGCCGGGATGATGGTGGGAGCGTCAAACACCTTGTTCATCACGATTTGCACCGCGCACTCATTGCACATGGTTTTGGAACAGTCAATGTCATCGCAACATGAATCAATGCGTTCCTCTATTTCGCCCATATCCACAAGCCTCCCATGCGGCGGGACGGGGACGGCTTCCCAAACTCTTCCTATATCCCCAACATATTCCGCAACATGACCGTTGGGGTATAGAGTTATCACCATCTTTCCATATTGCTCTGTCGGCATCTCCATGCCCTTGATGTAAACTCCCATGCTCATTCCTCCTTCGGCGGCTGTGGTAGCGGCATCCAATGGGTGACAACGCCGTCCGCAAGATAGATGTCATCAAAGTTCTTGAAGCCGTATTCATCTGCATATAGGATTTCTTGATATGGCCTCACGCCGTAGACATTGCTCTTTCGCATACACAGCACAGCACCTTCAAACTCTGGCAACCGCTCCGTCACGGGAATCCAGCGGGGCTTGCTCAGTTCCTCTATGGCATCAGCGGCTTCAAGGCAAACGCTCGGCGTAATAACAAGCCCTTTGTCTGCCCACTGCGCGGCGTTTCTCAGCCGCTTTACAAGCTCTTCATACATCAGCTTTCCTCTTCCTCCTCCGCCAGCTTATCCTCCACCAGATGCCGCTTGGGGCAGATGTCACAGTTCATGGGGCAGTAATCCCCATCGCAGATTTCCGGGTCATATGCCCAAATGTCACGCCTTGCCATTGCTGTCCTCCTGTTCCAGTTCTGCCAGCTCCGCTTTCAATTCCGCGACACGTTCCTGCCGGGCCAGCTTCGGATTCACAAGATCGTCCATGCTGACACCGAGGTAATTTGCCAACTCGTAGCCGACATCAATACGCAGCATGACCGAGCCCTTTACGCGGGAGAGGTAGCCGGTCGAGACGCCGACAGCAGCTTCCATGTCGCCTATGTTCTTTCCCTGACGCTGACAGAGCCAGCGGGCGTTAGCCGCAATCCGTTCCGAGATTGTCACTTAACAAGCACCCGCTCTTTCCCGTGCGGGGCCATACCAATGAGCTTCCGATCCATCAGCGGCATCTCGCGCAAGCACCCGCAGCTCCGAGTGTTGCCGGATCTCAGTTTCAACCCCTTCACTACGATCTCATTTCCGCAGTCGCACTCACACAGCCACCGCGCACCATTGCGGTCGGTTCCATAGTACTGCTTCACCGTGAGCAGACCATATCGGTTTCCGCGCTCGTCCTTATACTTTCCCATTCTTCTCGTCTCCGTCCAGCGTGTCGATGAGCCTCTTTGTCATCGCATAGGCTCCCAAAAGGTACTCCAAATCCTCACTGGGCTTATCGGTCTGCCCGAGAAATTCGGTGAATCCTTCATCAAGTACCTCAAACAGCGCTCTGTAAATGCCGCCCTTGTTAATCGCTCCCATGCTCAGTCCTCCATATCCACAGGCCACTGGAAGCCGAAGTCACTCCTCTTGATCTTGCATCTTGGCTCCCCATCCTTCCAGAACACGATTCCCTCAATCTCATGCGTGCGAAGATATTCCCGGATCCCGGTGAAGCTTCGATCCAGATCGTGGATCTTAATTCTCCCGTGCTTCTCCAGATAGTCGGCATCCAGACCGTAGGGGTTTCCTTGGAAGTGCCTCCCAACAGCCTCATACGTGCCATCCTCCCGGTTCCAAGGTGTGTTCTTGTACGCCTCAATGAACCAGCGGTCGGCGCTCGTCGTATCACTTGCGCGCACCCAATGAGGCCAATGCCCGGTCACTGGATCGGGGGCGGGTTGGCAAGGGATCATGTCCCCCACTGGTCGCCGCCTCCCAGCCCGGTAATCGTACCGCTTCCACAGCTCCCCGTTGATGATCGCACAGGCCGCACCGTCTACCTTCTCGGTCGCCTCACCCTCTCCCCGGAGTACCCACTCGCACCCCGGGGTGACCTCGCCCGTGATCCCAGTCATCAGGTGGCGCTCAAACGTCCTTACAAACAGCGTCGGTATCTTCTTCATTCTCTCACCGCCGCCCCCTTCCTTCGCTTCTTGCATCTCCTATCCTATCATCAGCGCCATTTTTATCAATGTACAACCTGAGACATCTTTTTTTGCCCCAGCGAAAAATTTCTAAACTGCCACTTTGGGATTGCGAGTGTGTTCCCTCTTCCATCTCCACCCTCTCCGCCACTTTCCTCCACTCCTCGGCCTCCGGCTCTCCCCTCTCGCAGCTCCGCTGCCTCTTCTTCTCCTCCTTCTTGTCGTTCCTCCTCTTTCGTTCACACTTCGTTCATAAACTACCCTCCAATTGTGAACAAATTATGAACTTGTATACTACTGTTTCACTACTGTTTCACCTACTGTAGTCACCTCAAACCCTTGGTATTACTATGTTTTTTAATGTTTGACTACAATGACTACAATAAATTCCTTATTCTTTGCCAGAAAAACTCCGTAGAAAAGAATAGGGATTTTACTGTTTTTTCTGTTTCACTGTTGACAATAGGATAGATAGGATAGATGTATCGGAATCCGGGTTTGCCTTAGAGCCATCCGGGTTTTTTTCATTTTTCGGGTAGGTGAGAGGGTAACCCGGCCCCCTCGACGGTTGACATAATTCCCCCTCTGGTGGGGTCAGATCGTCCGGCTCGGTGGCGCGTCCGCGCTTCGCGGACACTTTCCCCTATTTTGGCGCTTTTGTCCGCCATTGACGGATTTAAATCTCGCATAATAGGTATTATGCGAGATTTAGCACTCGCAAGGCGAGAGTGCCAATTGGTGTCAAGTGATTTTGCTTGACAGGCCGAGAGAGCCGGGGTTAATTCCTACCAACTTGGTAGGTTTTAAGATCGGGTTTAATTCCTACCAAACCAGTAGGAATATAAAAGTACACGCCCGGGTGCGTGTATAAAAGCGTATGTAATACCTAAAATTTTTATTGACAATAGGTAATACATACGCTATATTATATATAGGTAATACATAACGCCTATTGAAAGGGGATTAACCAATGATCAAGAACGCTGGAAAGACGGCAGCCGAAAAAGCCGCAACTATTACCAATAATTCGAAAGCATATCTTGATAGTATCACGGTACATATTACGAAAGACAATAGCAAGACGGGTATTTGGTCTATTAACACTCTTGCGGGCGGGAAAGAACACGGATACAACGGCGCGGGCAATAGCGCGGTTATTACGGCACTCGAAAGCGCAACGGGCGAAAAGTGCAACGGTACTTGCACCGGGGATTGCCCCGGTTGCTATGCTAAAAAAGAAACACGGTACCCGGATGTATTAATTAATATGTTTGAAAATACGATACTCGCCCGCCGGGATCCCGTTGCATTTTGGGCAATGGTAGAAAAAGAGATTTACAGCGGGGCACTAATTCCGGCGGTATTTCGTATCCATGACAGCGGCGATTTTTTCAGTTATGAATATTTTGCCGCTTGCGTTGAATTTATCCGGCGGCACCCGGAAACAAAATTTGGCGCGTATACGAAAGAAAAAGAAATTGTCGAAAGATACGGGATCGACAATTTGCCCGAAAACTTTAGTTTACAGTGTAGCCCGTGGCCGGGCCATTGCGATCCAATAGGCGATTTACCGCAATTCTGTTATGACGACGGCAGCAACCCGGAGCTTGCACCCTTGCCGCATTGCCCCGCTGTTGATTGCCACGGCAACCGCACGGGGGTGCAATGCATTAATTGCCGTCATTGCTACAATGCAAAACGCGGGCAAAAATGGGCGGTATACGCGCACTAATTCCGGCCCCGCTTGTTATCAGCTTAAGCCGCTATAAGCCAAACTATAGCGGCTTACACGGGTAACAAGCCCGAAAATCCGTCAATAATTATAGGGGGTTGCAAAAATGAAACTTAATAAAATCGATTCTAATGTATGGGAATTTGGCGGTTTGTGGATTGAAAAAAGCGGCGGCGCGTTTTGTGTAATGTTTAATAATGAATATGAGATTTTTAACACGCTCGCGGCAGCTATAGCTTTTTGTAATTCTAAAAAGGCGGCAAAATAACAAGCTGATTCAATCGGGCTTTACCGCCCGATATAAGCGGCGATATATAACACCGTATCGACGTTTATATAGCGCGGTAAACAAGCGCTACAATTAAATATAGGGGGTATTCAAACATGAAAATTTTGGCTATTACCACGGCGGGAAAAGAGTATATGTATAGTATTAAGTCGGCGCGGGCGGTATCAGATCGTAGCGCGGCGAAAATTGCCCGGATTGCTAACGAAAACAAATACCTATTACAGCCGGGGCAAATTTGGCATTGCTACGATATCGATAAATATAGCGCCGCGTATGATGTCGCGCAATTTCAGCGCTTTACAATTCGCAAGGGCATTGTTTCCGATTGCCGATATTAACGGGATCCCGGTATATACCGGGTAAAGCAACGCGGGGGCGCGTATAATAGCCGCTGCGCTGTTTTATCGGGTATATAGCGATATGCACCCGGCGCGTGGTCTTGTATCCCGTGCAAGCTGCCACGGCAGCGGGGCGGCAAATTGGGGCGCGTGGTATATTGCCACGGCTGCCGCGATTGCACTTGATACCAGGCGGCAACGTGTACTTTTACAATTTAACGTAGTAAAGTGTAGCAAAGTCTTTAGCGCTTTAGCATATTAAAGCGTCTCGGAATGTTTAGCAATTTAGTTTGTTAAAGTGTATGGCAAGGGGTGGCCTGGATGGGCGGCGGCTCTTTTCTGCCCCTTCTGCCACTTCTGCAAAAATTAAAAAATGGAGGTTTCTGCAATGGATTCTTACATGAAATACGATCACACGATAAAAGAAGAAAATCTTCTGCAAGTGCTGCGGGACGCGGCAAGTCACGGCTATATGTCATTGGTTGTTATCAACGGCGAGTATTACACCGTGAAGCTGGATTCCGAAAAGATTCCTTCTGCCGATCCTGACGAACTTTTCTAAAATTTCTGTTGACAGGGTAATACATATCGTGGTATAGTTGTATTACCTAAGAAATGGAGGTTGTACCAATGGCACCTGAGAGCGAAGCGAAAAAAGCGTGGATGCGCGATAACACAACAATGGTTTCTGTAAAAATGGTTAACAAATCGGACGCGGATATTCTGGAATATCTGCAAGGTGAAGCAAAGGCAACGATTATCAAAGCGGCGCTGCGGGAATACATGGAGCGCCACCCGAAAAAGCGCGAGTTCCGTTATGGGATGCGGCTGCGGGGATACAGCCCCGGATGCCAGCCAAAAGGCGTTCTGCGGCGTGAGGATGACACGACAGGCCGATACCATGATATCATCGTGTACGACAGGCAGCTTTCTGCGGATGAGATCCGCGATTATGAACTGGAGGAGTTAAAATGACATTACTACTTATCCTCTTCTGCGTCTGGGGAACGGTCGAACTTGTCCGCATGGGCAAGGAAGAGAGACGTAAGAAAGAGCTGGCCCGGATCAAGGCAGAGCAGGAGAGACAGAAAAGACAGGCCCGGGAGCTTGCTATCAGACAGAGAGAGATGGCAAAGGAACAGGCCGAGATCGAGAAGGAACAGCGGAAACAGGCGGCGGTTCTGGAGAGACACGAGCAGAGGATCACCGAGCTGGAGTACAAGGTGGAACAGGCCACAGCAGACATGGCACACTGGAAAGAACAGCTTTCCCTTCTGTATGCCCTTCTGGATGAAGCCGAGCTTCAGCAGTCCGGCCTTCTGCCCGGAAGCAAAGAGTTTGTCAAAGCGCAGAATAAGATCATCACGATCAGCAACAAGATTCACAGCGCAGAGACGAAGTACAACAAGGCCAAGCATATCAAGGCCGTAGCAGAGCAGGAGCTTTCTGCATGAGGGAATCACACAAAAAAAATAGAGCCAGAGGCGTGATTGCTTCTGGCTCTTTTTGCGTTCTAACCTTTGCGGCTACTGTAGTCTTCAAAGCGCGGAACTTTCTTAAATATGATTTTGTTATTACACCATCTCTGTAAGTCGCGGATTTCTCTTGGCGCGTGGGGCTTATCGTACACCATGACATACGGATCGTAACCGAGGTCACGAAGGGTATACACCCGATAGAGGTTCTCTTCCATCGTGCTGTTGAAGTTCGTCAGGCAGTACACCATGCCGATGTTTGACTTCCTTCTGAACCCT
>Ga0326513_10002955_pt1 | contig 12417 bp, 11 predicted proteins | sample 2_2465_0518_D_FD_203654 | JGI IMG/M metagenome (GOLD analysis project Ga0326513, IMG submission 203654) | Bovine rumen microbial communities from UC Davis, California, United States - 2_2465_0518 | ecosystem: Host-associated > Mammals > Digestive system > Stomach > Rumen | place: USA... | reverse complement strand
CGTCGCCCACATGTCCCACCTTGAAGAGCGCGACTATATCCGCCCCCGTATCCTCAATTTCGTCAACACCTGCTACATGTAATGGGGCTATTGCCTTAAATATCTCCTTACGATAATAATCAAGTTTTTATGGTTTAAAAAGATGGTTGGCGTTCGCTAACAAATGACGCTGCAACCTCAAAGGATCTCCTAGTCTATTTATTCGTAAAACAAATGAATAGACGAAGAATCTAATGGCCATGTCCATCTTTAGTCGAGTTTGGGTTAGCGTTTTTACGTGGCTGGGGAGAAAGTGCAAAGGGTGAATGACTTGCAAGCCTTCAGCTAATCAGTGGGCAAGGCGATTCTATCTGAGCGTCAAAGGTTACGAAATGTGGATTATCTTTCGCAGGAAGATCTGCGTCCAGTTGTTTCGGCGGAATGCGGTCGGGGTCAGACCGAAGTGGTCTTTAAACTGGCGGGTGAAGTGTTGGGGGTGTCCATAGCCGAGAAGACCGGCGGTCTCTGCCACGTTGCGGCCGTCAGTGAGTAGCGTCTGTCCCTCCAAGTATTAGCCACTCCTACGGCCTGCTCTGCAGGAAAAGCCAGTCGCGCACCGCTGCCAGTTTATAGGCATAGTCGAAAGAGGCCATGTGCTCCATACCTTTGCCAGGTTCAGTCAACACAGACCCCGACTCCCACCTAATAAAGTTGACGTTTCCGCCACGTGAAATGAGCTCTTTAGCCAGCGCCTCTTGCTCCTCTTGGGGCAGTTTGGCGCTCCAACTTGCCGAGTCGATGTGGGCGTGGTTCTCTTCCAGCACACGGGTCAGGCCTCTCATGCCGCCAGAGGCTTTCTCGTCGCCTCCTGCTACGATGTAGAAAAAGCGTTTCCCACCGAAGTCCCCCATCTTAGAAGTGTCCCATTGGCTGCTGACGAAGAGCGAGGCGGCGAAAAGGTCAGGATGGGTAATATTGAAATAGAACGACATCATGCCGCCCATCGACTGCCCAGTGGTGTAAAGGCGGTCGGTGTCAACCTTATATTGCTTGCAGACATTTTCTAGCAGCCTTATGGTCATCTCCACCTCGTCGGAGGTGCTCCAGTCGTCCTTTACAGCCCATGACGTGTACTGCGGCACTAGGACGAATGAGGGATGCAGCCGTTGGTCGCGGTTGGAGGCAAAGGCCAGTGCCCCATAACCCTGCGTGAGTGGCGCAGTCACCTCTTTCCCAACGGTGCTGGCATCGGCCATGAACAGCACCAACGGAAACCGCTCAACCCCGTCGTAGCCTTCGGGAATCAGCAGGTTGTATTCCATTTTCTTGCCCGTTTCGGCATCTTCAAAAGTAAACTGCCTGAACTTGCCGAGAGTTTCCTCCCTCAGTGCCACAAAGGTGCTGTCATTTTCTTTGTCCATACCCATCTCTCCGCCATGTCGCGGACCATTCATCTCGCCCTTTTTAGGGCCGCAGGCCGTTAGGCACAATAGTCCTACTGCCATCAGTATCAATACTTTTCTCATTTTTAATCGGTCTTATTAATCCTACTGCAAAAATAGTAAAAAAACTCAATTGAAGATAAAAAGAGAGGAAAAAAAACAACGTCCTGAATAGGGGGAGTGCATATCTGTATTTTGGGTCGAATGTTCAGTAAAGCGGGTAGGAGAGGAGTGCGGAAATGATAGTAATTTTGCATTCAAAAATCGGTACTAAACGATTCGAACGAATAATACTAAATATCAATACATTACGGATAAGTGGAGAATTGCGTTGGGAACCCGGACATGGGGCTAGGGCGCTTTTGGTGGCGATGCAGTATACGGTGTCAGAACCGATGAGAAAAACCTCCAACTCGTCTTCGACGCTGCGGTGCGCAGCGGGCTGCACCTCTGGGATACCGCTACGGTGTACGGAATGGGCGAGTCGGAGCGCATTCTAGAAACCCTCATGCGCCGGGTGCCGCGCCAGGAGGTGCGGGTGTCCACCATGTTCACTCCCCAACTGGCCGAAATGTACGGCAACAATGTCGAGCGCATGGCCGAGGCCTCCATGAAGCGCATGGACATAGACTACATCGACGTCTGCTGGATTCGTAACCCTATGGATGTAACAGGGTTTATATCTACCAATTAGAAAATGAAACTAAAAAGCAATAATCCTTTGCATGGCGGTGGTGCTTTTGGGCACCGCCGCCCGTGCGCAAAACAGAGAGGAATATAAAGAAATGAAAAAAAACTCGTGGCCTATTTCTCAGCCACCAGAACCACCCATGCCGCCGCCCAGCGGCTGGCCTAAGAGAAAGGAGCCGCCCTTTTCGTAATCGTCCCGGCCGTCCCCGACACCTCGGCCGACCTAGATTGGCGCGACAAGCAGTCCCGCTCCTCACGTGAGATGCAGGACAAGGCCTCGCGGTATGCCATCAAGAACAAATGCGGCAACATTTCCGATTACGGCACCGTCTGGATAGGGTTCCCCGTCTGGTGGTACGCTGCCCCCACCATCATCAACACCTTCATCGAAGCGCACGACCTCAGCGGCAAAGTCATCTGCGTCTTTGCCATCAGCGTCGGCAGCGGTGTGTCCGGTTCGGCCAAAGACCTGCGTAAGACCTACCCGCAGTACACCTGGGGCGAAAGCAGACTGATGAACTAACCCGCACTGCACCCTCGGTCAGTCGGCTATTCCCTCATGCCGAATATCCCCACAGAGCAAAATGAAATAGCTGCCAGCGGGTTTGGCGAGGAAGCCGCTACCATCCCTCCCTCCTGCCTTCGGCAGTAGCCTCCCGCCGACCAAAGTCTTCCAGTAAAGTCCAGTCGCAGTCCCTCCTGCGCGGTTGGGACCAAGGCAAGATGGCAATGGCTGCCTCAAGCAACCTTTGCCATCTTGCCGTGCTCTTTATTAGTGCTCTCGTTGTCTTCAGCTGGTGGCCTGACGTTCTTTGGTGCGCAATAGAACAACGATAGACGAACTAGAGAGGAAATAACAAGGATAGGGCGAAGCTTCGCTGGATAATGATATGAGGAAAAAGGTGAGCGAAGGCTGTCTTTCAATCATTTGCCGGTAGAGAGACGTACAACTATGTGCCAGTAAAGCAGCGCCGCTAGGGTAGTTGATAGGAAAACAGAGAGGTGGAGGTAGAGTTATGAACGGTCGTGGTGGCCGTGGGGTTGGCAGTGATTGTATGGGTAGTTGCTTTTTTGTTGAAGTAGGGTCGTGTAGGCAGAGGTTGGGGGCACAAGTTGTGTGCCGTCTTTGAATAATGTTAAATGCCTTTTTTGCTTCATCTGTAGATCTTTTTACGTGACCCTTTGATTCCAGTCTACGGTCAAAGGCACTTATGTCAGGGTGTGTCCGGTTTGGCGGTTGTTCGGTTTGTTGTTTCTTTCGCCCCGCCGCAGTTGCGCTAGTGCCACTCTTTCTACCTTGGGTGCCGCCCTCTTTGCCAGTACGAAAAAAAACATTTTTTGAAAATATTTTGTTTATGTCAAATAAATGTTGTACATTTGTTGTCACAAAAAAAAACTCTTGTTTAATACAAAACATTAAATATCATGAAAGTAAACGAAATTATGGCTAACCTGGAAGCCAAACATCCGGGCGAAAACGAGTACTTGCAGGCCGTTCGTGAGGTCCTGGAGACTGTTGAAGAAGAATATAACAAGCATCCTGAGTACGAGGCTGCTAAGATTGTCGAGCGTCTTGTCGAGCCCGATCGTATCTTCAAGTTCCGCGTTGTTTGGGTTGACGATAAGGGTCAGACCCAGGTGAACCTCGGTTATCGTGTCCAGTACAATGCCGCCCTCGGTGCTTACAAAGGCGGTCTCCGTTTCCACCCCAAGGTGAACGAGTCCATGCTGAAGTTCCTCGGTTTCGAGCAGATTTTCAAGAACAGCCTGACCATGCTGCCTCTCGGCGGTGGTAAGGGTGGTGCTGATTTCGACCCCGTTGGAAAGAGCGATGCTGAAATCATGCGTTTCTGCCAGGCCTTCGTGTATGAACTCTGGCGCAACATCGGTCCCGATCAGGACAGCCCCGCTGGTGACGTAGGCGTTGGCGGCCGCGAGATTGGCTACATGTACGGTATGTACAAGAAACTGGCCCGCGAGCACAGCACTGGCGCTCTCACTGGTAAGAGCTATGGCTGGGGTGGCTCCCTCATCCGTCCCGAGGCTACCGGTTTCGGTGCCATGTACTATGTGAAACACATGGTTGAAGAGAAGGGCGACACCATGCAGGGTAAGAAAATCACCCTCTCCGGCTTCGGTAACGTGGCTTGGGGTGCTGCTACCAAGGCTGTCGAACTCGGCGCTAAGGTTGTCGCTATCTCTGGTCCCGACGGTGTCTGCGAGATTCCCGACGGTATCACTAAGGAGATGATTGACTACATGCTCGTCATGCGCGCTTCCAACCGCAACAAGGTTCAGGATATGGCTGACAAATTCCCCGGCCAGTGCAAGTTCACTGCTGGTAAGAAGTCTTGGAGCGTCAAGTGCGACATTGCTTGCCCCAGCGCTTTCCAGAACGAGCTTGCTGAAGAGGATGCAAAACAGCTTATCGCTAACGGCGTGAAGTATGTTGCTGAAATCTCTAACATGGGTTCTCAGCCCGGTGCTATCAAGGCTATCCAGGCTGCCGGTATCCCCTTCGGTCCTGGTAAGGCTGTCAACGCTGGTGGTGTTGCTACCTCCGGTCTCGAAATCTGCCAGAACGCTGAACACCGCAACTGGACTGCTGAAGAGGTCGACAAGAACCTCCACTCCATCATGGACAACATCTATGCTCAGTGCGTGAAATACGGTCGTAAGGCTGACGGTACCATCGACTATGTCAAGGGTGCTAACCTCGCTGGCTTCATGCGTGTTGCCGATGCTATGGTTGCCCAGGGCATCATCTAATAGCTTCTCTAAAGCAAACACAAAAAAACGCCCCCCTTTTTGGGGAGCGTTTTTTTTTGTATGCTCGGCATGAGCATTGTCTATCGGGTTCAAGTCCCCAGAGATCCTTAATAGCGATAATCACACTGCCCAAGGCATAGGTTCTCTGGTGGGGCCGAATCTGACGTATTCCGGCAACAAATATCATACTTGACAAAGAAGGTTCAGCGGCGAGAGTGAGGCTGATTAAAAGACCAAATTACGATAGCTATTCGGAACAGTAATTGTAAAGGTAGCAGGCATTAGATGGCTGACGGTGATTGATGTGGTGGATGTTCGTAGTCGCATCGTTCATCTAGATTTGCATCCTGACCAATTGTGTATTAGGATATGCAATCTGCAGCAACACCATTCAGTCTTATCAGTGCGAAAAAAGTTAAAAATAACGAATTTGCTTGCCATTTAAAAAAAAAATGTATCTTTGCAAAAAAAATACGTAGTATGAAAACACATACATCTTTCTCTCCAAAAGTTATTTCCCTATTACTTATCATTGTTTTTGATATGATAGGGAATCAGGCTACTGCCCAACTGCCGTTTAATTTCAAGTATGCAGAAGGAATAAGCTTTGAGAATTCGATTGTGCGCAGATACAATGACACAAAAGCCATTGTCTACTACGAAGAAGGTGGTTTTGGATACGTTTCCTTGGTTGATCTTATAAATGATCAAGGATATAGAATCAAGTTGGATACAGGAATCTTTATGAATGACATGTGTATTCTGAAAGATTCTGTCTTTCTATGCGGCAGGAATGTTATTCCCAATAGAAAAACGGGCTGTATTGTCGCCATTGACATTAATGAGTTGATCTCTGGTACGGCAACACCAAGATACTTCGAACCATCCTATTGGATCCACTGCAATTTAAAACGTATCAAAGGGTACGAATATACGATTCCCGGTATTGAAAGAAAGTACGCAAAATTTTTGCTAGTAGGCGATATCTATTTCGCCTGTGACTCTACCGAACCTTTCCCTAGGGTCTTTTCACTATTAAGTATTAATGATGGTAATGATTATACGTATTCTACCGCCAGCGCGGACGGAAGATGTGTAGTAAATTCAGTTTGGGAAGTATCATATCCTTTTTCCTACGGTAGTCCTTCGGCCGCAACGACTAATCAGATTGTGTTGCGGGCAGTCAATCCCGACATCCACCCTGAGATTATACACGATGTGGTTGTGACGGAAAATTATGTTGCTTTTATTGGTCTTGAAGGTATTTCAAGCAAAGCCATTACGCTGCATATATGTAACAAAGATGATAATGTTTTGCGTAATTTTAATCTTTCGGTCCAATCGGATTTCGACGATTACTATTCGTACCCACTGAGTTCTAATAATGCTAATCCTTTCTATCATGCATGCGCACTAAATGGTGACCGAATAGCGATAGTGGCTGACAGTGAGGATCCAACCTCACCTGATCAGTTATACATAAGAGCCATCGATTTGAATACGCAAACGATGTTCGCTTCACAAGATTTTTTGTGTAGTGAAAAACCGCATGTGATTGATGTTGCTTTGGGACCCGATGGGGACAGCATTTTAGTGCTTTATAATGATAAGTATCTACCAAACAACGTTTTTAGGGATATGGTATGCAAAGTAGATGCCAGTAGTACACAGACCTATTATTATCAGCCCTGCATTGTCGACAAAATGCCTCCAATACCTTTGAACTCGATAGATGCAATGCCCAAAAGTTTTATAACAACAGGGAGGAGATTTGGTATGGTGTGTAAAACCAGCATTATGGGGAATGCTGACAAATGCCATGAAGGGGTTGATTATCTTTTGAAAAAGTCTACCACAATAGATCCCAGCACTTCTTTTTTTAGGTACGACCAATTTATGCCAACAAGTACCTCATGGGAGAAGGTTGCCGTGCCTGAACATATTAATTATAAGATTATCTGTATGGAGTAATGTAGAGTCATGAGCAGGGAATGTTCCACGCTCGTAATCATCACTAAGATAAATGATAAAAAAAGAACGAATATGAAACGTTTGTGGTTTGTTTTGTTGTTGATGGTTGCCGGATTAAATATGATGGCACAACCCACCGTCTATCCTGTCTTTCAAGCTGGTGCCCCTGGATACCTCTTTACGCCGCCCCCTAGTCAGGAGGGAGTGGTTATTCAAAGCTTGAATGCTTGGGGCGGTTACCCCCCTAATGATTTTAAAGGGACAGCTTATCGCACACCCAATGTAACCACGGTTTATGGTGTCGCAGTGGCCGCATGGGATTTGGAATATATACCATATTTTTTCATCCAATTATTTGCGGAACGACGTTTGGACAGCACCTCCCTCTGCGCCGAGGTAGACACAGTGAGGTCGGAGCTGTATTGTTTCATGGAAAAACCGCCAGTGCACTATGCCAGTTTCCAATTTGTGAGGACAAACAAAAATCCAATGTATCCTTCTTCGCCCGAGTATTTCCCTGATACCTGCACCGTCCCATTTTATGAATTTTATTTTGCCGAACCCATAGTGATTCCAGCAAATCAGCGCTTCTTTGTGGGCTTTAGCTTTTCGCCTTACAGTGTGTGGAACCATGTTCGGCCGGAAACCAATTATTGGCCTTATAATTTTCAACTGAAGGGTATATCATTCAAGTACATGGACCCATCACCCACCAATAATTTTGAAGCGGTATGTAGTTCGGTTGCAGGAGCCAATAGCCTATATGGGGACGGTTTGGATAGCGTGTGGGGATACCGTAGACGCTTTCATCAGGGCCTAGTGGATTGGGCCTGCTACTCATGCCTAGGCGATTCTTCGGCCCCAGGCAAATATAGTTGCGGTTCCTTTTTCCCCATCGTGCGTCCGCCAGTGGACAGCTCGCGCGTCAACCTTCCCCACCTGCATCCCCTGCGGGCGCACGCGGTGCAGAACTTCCGCCTGACGGAGCTGGACTCGGCACACGCCGCCTTCGCCTGGGACCTCCTCCCGCCGAGCGACTGGGGCCCCGTAATAGGGGTGAACGCCGACCGCTACCAGATTAACTACGCACCCTACATGCAGGAGTACGACGAGGCCGACACGCTGGGGGCTAGGACTGGCGAGGCCACGCTGTGGATGAACTTCGACTCTACGGTGATGTACAAGGCACGCTGCCGCGCTCGCAGCCGCCATCTGTGCGACATACACGACACCTTGGTATACGGCGACTGGAGCCGGGAGGTGTACTTCCACACCGGCGTAGGGACTCCCGACACGATACCGCTGGTCTGCCTGCGCATCGACAGCTTGCGCTATGTGGGCCTGTGGGGCGGATACCCCAAATTTGAGTGGGGCCGCTGCTCGGGACATAACTTCTACGAGGTGCAGCTGGCCAGCGCAGGCAGTGACAACTGGCGCAGGGTGGACTACACCTCTGAGAACAACACGGTACTGCGCAACAGCTTAGATCCCGCAGCGCGTTACTGGCTGCGAGTGCAGGCGGTGTGCAACCACCGCTGCCATATCCACGACACGGTGATGCGCAGCCCCTGGAGCGACACCGTGGAATTCTGCCTTGCCCCCCAAGGAGTGGACGAAGTGGAGACGGACGGGCTCAGCCTGGTGCCCAACCCTGCTCATGCCGAGGTGACCCTCTCGGCCGAGACCGACATCACACACGTGGCCCTCTACGACATGCAGGGGCACCTAGTGCTGGAAAAGCAGACCCATGGCCACACGGTAACCCTGAGCCTGCGCACGCTGGCCGCGGGCAGCTACATCGTGCATGCCGACACCCCACTTGGACGTCTGACCCGCAAACTGACCGTGGAATAGGCCGGGACAGGGACAATTTTTTATAGGGATATCTAAAAATACGAAAAATACAACGATTAAACTCTCTAGAATAAAACAGGACTAATTTTTGACATATAGACTCAATGTCGATATATTCTCCGTGGCACATTGTCACTATCGAAAGTCCACAGACCTTTCTTCATTTCGAGATGCCGAGATGCAGGGGTTTGGTCGCCCCCACACTGCGTTACTAGTATGGGGTTTTACGAGCCGTTGCCTAGTCTCGGCAAAGGAAACAAACTTCCTTTGCCGAGACTAGGCAATGTTTTTGAGATTCAACCTCTTCGAGTTTGTGTAAAACTGGTCATATATGAAACTATAGCCAAATGAAAAGAAGGTAGATATTGATTATTAACTACTTCATAAGTTAATAGGTCCTTTGATTCTTGATGAAGAGATATTATCTCATAATATCTGAATGGCAATGGCAGCGCACGCCTCGGCATCGGCCAAGGCGTGGTGGTGAGCTTTGAGGTCATAGCCGCAGTAGTCCGCTATCACGTCCAGCGTGTGGCGGCCACTCTTCCAAATTTTGCGCGACTTCTGCAGGGTGCAGAAGAACTGGTAGTCAGGGTGGTCTATCTGGTAGCAGCGAAGGCAGGCTTTGAGCACCCGCTCGTCGAACATCTTGTTGTGGGCCACCAGTGGCAGGCGGCTCATGCCCAAAAGGGCTGCGTCTGTGTCGTTCAGCTCTAGCAGGGACGTTGCCTGCTGCCATACTTGGGGGAAGAGCGGGGCTCCATCGGTGTCCTGCCTCCGAAGGCCGTTGACCTTGGTGTTGAACCATTCGTAGTAGTTGGGTTCGGGCTGGATGAGCGAGTAAAAACGCTTGGTAATCTCGCCGTCCCGCACGACGACCAGCCCCACGGCGCAGGCACTGGTGAGCTCGTGGTTGGCTGTCTCAAAGTCTATTGCAGCAAAATCTTTCATAATTGAGTTTGCAAAGGTACGAAAAATAATCTGCTCGGGTGTTTTTTTTGATGCCGTCAGTGTAAATAATTCGTGGCTGCAACTTAGAAGGCTTTTCTGTATTGGAGTGTAATAATGGTGGACTTCCTTCTCGAGTGTCCACGCCTTGCGACAAAATGTGCCCGCACATCGCCTCCAAATCGGGTGTGAAAGTGCCGTATTTTGTCACGACGGCATCTTTTCCGTCGTAAATCGCACAAAAAATCATATCTTTGTGTACGTCAAAACCACAGGTTTTATACGTGTAACATCTTGGTTTGTAATTACAAATATGCGAAATTCTGTGGTTTTTTGCATGACATTTTTTATCCGTCTGTGTATAAATCAAAAAAATTTTATGTAAATTTGCAATTTGAAAGGAAAGAATAGATGGGCACTACTTATATTAAGAATGCAGAGCATTACGCCCAGGTGCTGGCGCGGGTGGAACGGGTGCGGCGGAGCCTGTGGATAGGCACGGCGGACATTAAGGACCTTTATGTGGAGGCTAATGGGGCGAAGATGCCGTTTCTGGGAGTCATTGCGCGGCTGCTGGAGAGTGGTGTTGAGGTGCGGCTGGTTCATGCGAAAGAGCCCGGTCCGATGTTCCGAGAGGATTTTGACCGTTATCCTATCCTGTTTTCGGAGTTGGAACGGTCGCTCTGCCCGCGGGTGCATTTCAAGATAATGGTGTTCGACTGCCAAGCGGCGTACATAGGCAGTGCCAACATGACTGGTGCAGGCATAGGCATGAAAGGTGAGGGAACCCGCAATTTTGAGGCTGGCATCCTTACCGATGAGCCGCCGCTGGTGGAGGCTGCCATGGAGCAGTTTGACGAAGTGTGGTGCGGCAAGATGTGCAAAAGGTGCAGGCGGCGCGACTTCTGTGGCGACCCTATTGCCTGACGGAGTATTGAAATAAATGAATGAAATATATGAGGATTATCATTATTAACGGGCCCAACCTGAATTTGTTGGGAGTGCGGCAACCAGAGGTTTACGGCCACCGCACCTTTGAGGACTATTTGGCCGAGCTGCGCGAGGTTTTTGCCGACACGGTTATAGACTACTACCAGAGCAATGTGGAGGGTGAGATTATCAACAAGATGCACGAGGTGGGTTTTACCTACGACGGCATAGTGCTGAACGCCGGGGGGTACAGTCATACCAGTGTGGCCATACATGATGCTATCAGCAGCATAAGCACACCCGTTGTGGAGGTGCATATTAGCAATATCTATGCCCGTGAGGAATATCGCCGACACTCCCTGCTCAGCGATGCCTGCCGAGGGGTGATATGCGGGCTGGGGCTGACGGGCTACAGGCTGGCTATTGAAGGGTTGCTTAGCGGAAGCGAACCATGTCGATGAGGCGGACTCCGTCGAGCCATACGGCTATGCAGCCTACGACGCCTTTGGCATCCTCCCACTGAGCGATGGGCTGGAGAGTGGTGTCGTCGACAATTTCGAAGTATTCGGGCTCGAATTTCAGGTTCTCTGCCAGGCCGTTAATTTCCTGGAAGCTGCTGAGGGTGTCGATGACAAAGTCGTGGACGGTCTCAATGTCTTCCACTTCGGACATTTCCACAGCCTGCTGGAGGGTGGCGTAGATGGTTGGAGCCACGGCGCGGGCTTCGGGGCTGAGGCGCATATTGCGGCTGCTGAGGGCTAGGCCGTCGTCGGCACGGACGATGGGGCAGGGTACCAGTTCGATGGGGTATTTGATTTGTTCCAAAAGGTTGCGGATGATGGCAATCTGCTGGTAGTCTTTCTCGCCGAAGTAGGCGCGATTGGGCTGAGTGAGGTCGAAGAGTTTGCGCACTACCACGGCCACACCGGAGAAATGCCCTGGACGGCGGGGACCTTCCATGACTTGCTCGATGGGACCGAAATGGTATACAGTGTTGACGGGTTCGGGGTACATCTCTTCGACCGATGGGACGAAGGCGATGTCGGCACCCGCAGCGGCCAGTTTCTCGCAGTCGGCTTCGACGGTACGGGGGTACTTGGCGAGGTCCTCTTGGTTGTTGAACTGGATGGGGTTGACGAAAACGCTGACGACCACCAGGTCGTTTTGTTGGCGCGCTTTGTGTATGAGGGAGAGGTGCCCTTCGTGGAGGGCTCCCATGGTGGGCACCAGACCGATGGTCTTGCCCGATTTCTTGGCTTCTTCAATGGCTGCGGTGAGGGCAGCAACGGTTGTGAGAGTCTGCATTGTATGTGATTAGTTATTATTGTTTTCGTTGGGATTATCCTCCTGATGGAGGGTGGACTCAAGCTCTTCGTAGGAGGTAAAGCCGTCGGCATCGGTGTCGACGTGCTCATCGGGTTTGGCTTGGTCGGAGGGCTGGTATTTGGGTCGGCGCATGAGCTGATTGGGTATTTCGAGTAGGTAGTTGAAAGCGGTGAGGAGGAGGCTGAAAAGGAGGGCGCTCCAGAAGTTGTCCACATGGAAGCTGTCGACCAAAGAGGCCGCCATGAGAATGATGAGGGCATTGATGATGAGTAGGAAGAGACCCATGCTGAAGACGGTGAAGGGGAGCGTGATGACGATGAGTATGGGACGGATGAAGCTGTTGAGCAGGGCAATAACTGCAGCGGTGAGGATGGCGGCGGTAACCGAGTCGATATGGACACCGGGTAGGATAAACGCCGCCAGAATGGCTGCCAGGGTCATTACTACCAGTTGGGCGAGAAAGCCCAGGGGTCCAGAGTAGAAGCGGTTGCTATTATTGATTTCGATT
>Ga0326513_10002952_pt1 | contig 12420 bp, 13 predicted proteins | sample 2_2465_0518_D_FD_203654 | JGI IMG/M metagenome (GOLD analysis project Ga0326513, IMG submission 203654) | Bovine rumen microbial communities from UC Davis, California, United States - 2_2465_0518 | ecosystem: Host-associated > Mammals > Digestive system > Stomach > Rumen | place: USA... | reverse complement strand
AGGAATACATCGTACTCCGTACCGTCGATGGTGTGCTTGCCGTTGATGCTGTAGAAGTCCTCGATGTTTACTATCAGCACGTCACCCTCTGAGCCGTCAATGGCGTGAGGCGTGCCGTAGATGTCAAGCCACTTCGGACTGCCGTCGATAGTACGAGCACCGAACTTCTGAAGCACATGCAGCACCTTGCCCTCCGTACCACTGCCTGTCAGCGGTGTGCCCACCAAGCAAGGATAGAACAGCGAGAAGACAGATTCACGTCCGAAGCCGCCCTGCTCGTGGTACTTGTACGACTTGTAAGAGAGTGCCGGGCTTGACGAGCCAGCCACGCGGACATAACCTTCTGCAATCGTCTCGATGTCGGCTACGATGTTCTGCAAGGTTGTGATTTGGCTCTGAAGATGATCATCAGCGGCTTTCACACCACTACTCTTTACGGGATTGTCGCTGTTCTCCGTCGGTGCATTATCGAACGTCAGCGTGTTCTGCTTACCACCCAGCAGCGTGTTAGTCTGCTGCTTGGTATAGTAAGAATCAAGTGCCGCAGGTTGCACGGCAGATGCACCAGCCTGAGCACCGCTGCGGATGGTGCTCAGGTCGTTGATGACATCCTGCTTCTGTGCCAACAGCGCGGTTAGGTTCTCGGTGGTGGTGTAAGCCTGGAGTGCGGTATTGATGGCCGCATTCATCTGCTCGGTGGTGCTGTACGGACTCAAGTCGATGTTCGTGCTTCCGATATGCTCCCACTTATAAGTCGATCCGTCGAGCACGGTGATATACTCCTCTTTGACGTTCTGCGTCTTGGGGTTCGTGGATGGCACCAAGTAAATCCATCCCGTCGTATCAATAGACGGTGTGGGCAGGGTGCTCACAATCTTCGACTGGAACTTACCCACAGCAGCCACGAGGTCGTTCACCTCGGCACGGCTGTAGGTCTCACTCTTCAGGTAATAATTCACCAGTGAGTTGGCTACCTGTTGGATAAGCAACTGGAGGGCTGCATCAGCCTGCTGGCGTTCTGTCGGTTCGTTCGATGCACTCATCAGTACGGATTGTACCGTAGCGGCGAGGTCACTCTGCGGAATGCCTGTGTTCGGTTTCTGATATGCCGACAAAGCAAGCGTCAAAGCATTCTGTACGGCTGTGGTGAAGTCCGTGGATGGAATACCACTACCCGGCTTCTGATACGCACTGTTCGCCTTGGCGATAGCCGACTGCACGGCTGCGGCAAGGTCGCTGGCAGGGATGCCGTCGTTCGGCTTCTGATAAGCCGACAAAGCAGCCACCAAAGCCTCCTGCACAGCCTGCGTGAAGTCGCTCGAAGGAATACCGCCAGATGGTTTGTTGTACTTTGCGTCCCACGCTGATTTGTTCTCAGCGGTGACGTGGATCACTGAATTAGTAACATGACCATCCAGTTCGGTATGGTCGAGTGGCTGCTGATTGAGGATGGCCTGAATCTGCTCGCCGGTCTGAGTCAATCTGAAATCTGCCATGATTGTATCGTTTTATTCATTTTCGTTATCGTTGTTGTCGTTCTCGTCGAGGATGTCCTGAATCTGCTGGGCCACGTCAGCACGGGCATACAGATAGAGGTCGTCGCTGGTAGCCAACGGATGACCGTCGCAGTCGCAAAGGCGTACAAACTCGCTGGCAATGTCGCTATCATCGGTGAAGGTGTATGTCACCACGCTGTCGCTCTTCGCACACGGACATGCGAATAGCTTCGTGCAAGTAGCATCAGCCACGAAACACAGCGGCTGATCGTCAACCTTCGTGCGCTCACCGTCAGGGCAGTCGGTGTCTGTCAAATACCACGTACAGCGGGCCGTTAGCAGTCCGATGATTCCATCCGTGTTAAACACAAAGAACCACCTGCCCTGCGTGTCCTGCGACATCGCTGACTTCTCTATCTCAATGGTCGTGCGACGGTAGCCATAGATCAACTCCACCTTGAAGTCGATGTCCTCCATCGTTACGTTCTTAATGTCAACGTAGCATTTAGCTTCCGTGCCACGTCTTAGAATTGTAATCTCTGCCATATCTATCCTTCTGTTTTTGTTGTTAATCGCATGTAGGGCTTGATCAGCATATCGAAGCCATAAGGCACGGTATAGAGTTGCTGCATACTCACGGCTTCGCGGTTGGTGTAACTGGTGTCAACCAATATCAGTGCCGCATGATAGAGGGGTGCTGGTATATGTCCATAAACCTCCACTAAATCGTCATACGTTCGGTTGCAGATATTCAGCACCGTGTCCTCCGCCGAGTCGCCATACATTTCCAGCAGACCGTCTTCGCAGTCGTAATCGATGCGGGAATGCTGCTTAATGTAATCAATCGATAACCATTTCATATTTCTTTTCTTTTATCCTTTACCATACCGACAAAAAAGCGTTCGGGGTGTACCAACAAAAAAAAGGGCGACCGCCGTCGCCCCTAAAATCCAACTAAAACGTAAATATTACTATGATGAAACTTATGTGTCAAGCATCTTTTCGATGGCGGTTCGTGCCACGTAACTCCATCCTTTGACGGCCTCGCGCACGATCTTCGCCTCGTCGTCGGTCAGTTCGATCTCGCCTTCGGCAAAATAGATCTTGCGACCAAGTTCGCATTCACGGATGTCACGGCCTTGCATATACAACTGGTTACCCAGCACTTCGTGGAAGTCTGCCTTCACCTTCTCGCCTCGAATATCTTCGATGACGATCTCACGAAAATTCACTTTCTTCATAGTTCCTTTCTTTTTATTAGTTTTTTGTCTTACGCTGATAGTTTTGGTAAATTGCATACGCTACAACTGCGCTAATCAGTCCGCCGAGAATACTTGCCACGCCATAAGTTGTATTGTGGTCAACTACTTGAGAGATACCGCTTCCAATCAGGATGAAAGCCAATACTACTAATATAGCTGCACCAAAGAATGATGCGAGCTTGAACCATGAAAAATCACATTCTGCCATAATCTTGAAATTTTAATTGTTAAACATTTATTTTTTTTATTTGATAACTTTTGTTGCCGACAATGTAGATGTAGAGCAGTCGATAGAGACGTTTCCGTTTAGCGTTCCATAGCCAGAGCCAGGAATAAACTCCACACCGATGCTGACAGGCTTATGACCGCCAAGCTGAGATGATTGTTCTGAAGTCCAATAATATTCTGGAGTTGTCAGTGCGCTACCTGAATAGGTCTGAGAGTAAGGACTTGATCCCTGCGGAAGGTCGAAAGAATCGCTCACCACAATCTGATTGCCTGACGGTGAACCTCCGACAATCGTACCACCAACACACGTTATTGTGATCCTAATTGTCAAAGGTACAGGGTCGTTGGTGTTCTTCGATGCAGATGCCACCACGCTTGCAACGTAGTATCTGCCAGTGCTACTGTTGTAGGCCATTGTGACGGTGAATTGGAGTGCTGTGATCTTATCGACTACCAAAGTGTTCGTCACGGTGTAAGATTTGCGATCTACACCAGCCGAATATTCCAGTCTGCCGATAGAGCCGCTATTGATCAGGTAACTTCCTGACTCTCCTGTATATCTTGATGGTGTGAGGATCAGGCAGGCAGTCCACACGGCACCAGCGTTCATACAGGCGTCGGAACCGAATACGCTCTTCATCTTCTGCGTATCTACCAGCACGTAGCCCATCGGGTTTCCACTGTTGATGAATCCTTGCACCGTATTCTCTGCCGACACTGCATATCTCCATACACTACCACCGATCTTGCAGATCATCTGTATCGTAGGATAGTAGCCAAGCTCCGTTGATGTGAAGAACGTACCGATGGAAATACATTTATCAGAATACCATCCCGACACGGCATTACCAAATTCGAACACAAAACTCATGATCGATCCCGATGCCGTCGGCTCACTTGGTATGGCGATCTGGCTCGACGGATCTGTGTGTATTTCGATAGGTGGAACGGCACGATGATAGTAGCCATTGAAGTCAGCAAGACGATATGGCGCACCGCTACCTCCTGTCGGATAGTTCCACGTCCACACCTGAGTCTTAATTACTCCATTTACCTCAAAATCGGGATAGTTATAAGAAGCAATTCGCTTGATACCCCATGTAATACGATATGATGTGCCTGCACCCATATCTGCAGCAAAATCGCTGTCAGTCATAATACCCACCTTTGGGTAAGCAATAGGCTTATATTTCGCCCACATATTGATGGCCGACGACTGACAGGCCGTGGCAAGGTCTGTGCCGGAGATGCCTAACACCGCCGCAAGGTCGGTCGGCATGTTGACGGGGGCTGATATAACGGTTGATGAGTGTGCCATATTCTAATCTTCTATATCATTTTCATTTAGTGCAAACATCTTTTCCAGTCGGCGCAGGCGCGTCTCGTGATCTTCCACCTTGCGGGCAATGGTAATGCCACACATCAGAGCGATCACGGAGTAGTCCATCGAGAGTTCACCGTCCTTTTCAAACACCGCTTGCGGCAGAATCTTCTGCCAGTCCTGGGCGATAGAACCGACGTGCAGATCAATGTCGCGCTTGTCCTTCCAATAGAACTCCACAGCCCGAGCATTTGCAATCTGCTCAATCGTCAGTGCGATGTCTCCAACCACGTTCTTTTTGCGTTCGTCGGAGAGTGCTGCCACGTAACCGCGTGAATAGAGATTGTTTACAGCGACAGTAGCTTCCATGTTCAGTTGACCGCTTGCATTTTCGATGATACGTGAGGTGTAATCGGCAGAACTTCCATTAAAGTGGAAGTCTATATAACCGCCGTAACCAGACAAATGACCGCCTGAATTAAGCTCAATTGCGATAAATCCTGAAATCACTTGACCAGTAGAGCCGAGGTCACCAGTCAGCGTGCCACCAGTCAGTGGTAAATAATTCCGGCCGACCCAATCCTCTTTGGCATATCCACTAAGACTTTGGTGGCTGGTGATGGGTGTGATGCTTGAAGAGCCGATGGTGATAGTTCCGCCACTTAGACTGATAGCACCCGATAGATGGCTATAGTTGATCTGCTGATTGCCACTGGCTGCGAGGTTCGCCCATACGGTTGCCATATCGGTGCCCGACTGAGGTGTGCCTGGCACCCATTTCCCTTCCTGGGTGGTTGGGTCAACCGAATAAGTTAGCACCTGTCCAGCTGTCACACCAGCCACATTCACGTCGGCCAACTGAGCCAGACGCAGACCGACGGTGCTCTGACCGCCTGTGCCGAGTGCAGAGATGTAGAAATCCGTCCAGAACCCGAACATCGCCTTGATGTTGTCGATGGTGGTTTCGGTGTCGTTCGGCAGCACCTCGTTTCCGTTGGCATCGTATGCCTTAAACAGACTGCTGAAGAACTCTTTGCCGACGTAGTTCTCATCAGTCCAAGATTTTGTGGCATAACCGCTCAGGTCGATGTCACTGCCACCACCGCCACCGCCTACGCCCCTTGAACCTGTACGGCTCACCATGCGGTTTATTGATTCTCTATCTAAAACTTTTACCATATCATGTCGGGAGTTCAAGCATTGTTAATTCTGTCACGTCATCGCGCCAGTCGCGGCTGATGGCGATCGGGTAGAATGTAGTGGAGTCGAGCGTCACCTTCTTCTCGGGGCTGATGGCGGAGACATTCAGATCGTCTGATCGCATCTCCACCGACACCTTGCGCCGTGCCTGCTGCCAATAAGCCGTCACGCGGTCTGCAAGGTTCTGCTCTGGATGCTGATTGGTGGCACCATAAACGGCAGTCTGCATGAATGTGCCGTCTGGATTTATTAACAAGCCATATCCCCAAGCCATGTCATTGTCCGAAGCATAGATGCAGTCAGCATTCCATTCGCTGCGTACATTGTTCTGGTTCTTCGCCGTGTATTCCATCTCTCCAGGCAGATCAACCTTCTCCGATATACGATGGCCCACGTCGCGGACATTATTTTTATAATATTCCACCGTGAAATCTTCCAATTCAAAACTCTTCTCACCGTCGATGTCGTCCAGGTCGTCTGAGCCAAGGAACTCAACGAACAGCAGTCCTTCAGCCTGTGGTGTTGGAATAGCCGTGCGCATGAGACCGCCTGACTGACTGACGGCATAGAAGTCGTTGCCACGGTTTCCGATGGTCACCTTGAACATCTCTTCAAGGTGTCCCCATGTGTTTCCGTTATACCATGTCGCTGTGTTGCGGGTCTTACCAACGCCGAGACGCATATACATGTGGCGTACACCGAAGTCGTGATCCTCGTAGGCTGTCTCCTCATAGAGTTTGGTCCTGCGATATGTCTTTCCGTGAAGGGCGATATAGCCGTCGGCATATATATGATGATAGACCGTGGTAAACTGTGCATAAGGTTGCACGGCTGCATAGCCAGCATTGTAGGTCTTCTTGATTCTCACCATCTTCATAGCGTCGCTGGGCTGTTCGCTTACTGAGGTGATTTGTCCGAGTGCAAAGGCAGCAAAGGTATCTCGGCATGTTCCAGTGACCAATGGACGGGAGAATGTCAGCAGGTCGTTGGTATATCTTATCTGATAGTCGCCTTCCTGATAGACTTCGCTGCTCCATTCTTGCTGTTCCATCAGTTCCATCACCTTCTCGTCCATCTCGATCATGTTGTCGTTCTCAGCATCGTTACAATCAGCCTTCACGGTGGCTTTATTGTGGCCACGCTGACGATAGTCGTCATTGTTCATCGAAACGAACTCTTCACCTGTCAGGGCTACGGTATAGAAACTGGCAATGTCTGAGGCATCCGTTCCACCAGCGAGGGCGGAAAGTTGGGCGCGAGTCAGCACGGCAAATGTCGGTATGTCGGTATCGTCGGCACGGGTCAAATAGAGTTTATCCCGATAGGTGCGAGCGGTCCAACCCCAGAATCGGCAAATATCCTGAAGCACCTCATAGAGATTGTATCGTGCTTCGAACTCGTCGCCCACCTGACTTAGGAAGTTCTGCCAGTCGATACGCTTCAACAACCACCGACGGCCATCCACGCCACCTTGCACATAAACCGTGTTGATATGTACGGCTCCAGCGGTGGTCACCTCGTGGTTGCTTACCGTGCCGCCACTCACGCGGTCGATCTCGTTCAGACATTCGCGGAGCACAAAGGCGAAGTTCTCGATCGCCACATGCGTATGGTCGATGTCAGAGCCTTCGAGCACGGTCAGTGCGCATTGTATCGGGTATTCCTTTTCTTGCGGATCACCAAAGAGCGTAGCACCGAAGTTCTGAGCCTGCATGAAGCCCTGCCAGTCGAGCACGGCGGAACCGCTCACCATGTGAGTGATTGTCACTGGTCGGTCGGTGTCGGTGCTGGGCACAAATGTCTTCCAGTTGAAAGTGTTGCCATTGTCATCCTTCCCGTCGTCCACGATACGGATGTAACCGCTCTGAGTACGGATATTCGCAAAGAAATCCTCGTCATCGTCCTCCTGGGTGACAAACGGCTGCGCCCCACCCTTCAAAGTGACGGGTGAGCCGCTGTAGGAGGCATCGTAGATATTGACTGTATAAACGGTGCCTGAGCGTAATGACTTAAATGGTATTTTCCAGTGAATCGCCATAATATTGTCCTTTACATTACGGCGATTAATGGTGTTTGGGTTTACTTTCCTTATGTGAGTGGCCCCGTTCCCTTCAGACGGATGGAGCCTGTGCCGATATTTCCCAGCGTGCCTCCGATGTCATCACTGTAACAGATGGCTGTGCCTGTCTTTCGCACATTATTGATGACAACTGAAATTGACACTGTGGTTCCGTTTTTAAGCATGCCCTCAAACTCAGAGCCTGCCATTACCAGGTGGCTGATAGCAATCTCCCACTCCGTGCGCCCTGCGATGAACTCCTTGCTCGTCTGGTTCGAAGCCGAAGCCTTCTCTATCAAGTCGGTCTTACTTGAAATGGTGCAACTCCTTGCGCCGGCAATCAAAGGTGATGTGCCAGTCGTGCCAGCATAGATGTGTATGTTTTTTCCTAAAACTACTCCCATATCCTTTATCCTTTAAAAGTTGCTAACTGTCCTTTGCCTCGTGCCTTCAGGTCGTTCTCGATCACCACGATCAGATTCCTGCCGCTCACCTCTGTTCGTAGTCTCATGTTCTGCATCCCGTTACCCTGGAGTTCGTTGGCGAGTGCGTTCTGCTGGGCTTTGTTCAGCACTAACTCTCCGCTGTTCAGAAGTGCAGGCACCTGATCTCCAGAATAGTTGTTGCCAGGCACATAGCCATTGGCAGCATGAACGATACCACCGCCAGCCAACGCCCAACCGATGACGGGAATCGACTTGACAGTGCTTTCTGTTGTCTGTACCGTTGTCAAAGCCTCGATCATTGCAACAAGCGAAGCAATACCAGTCACAATAGAGGTAATGCCCTGGATGCCACCAAGCACATCCTGCAAGCCTTTCGGAATTTCAACACCGAGTTGGCTCAGACCGCCCACAATGCTGCTGACGCCTCCGAGTGTCTTTTCGGCATAGCCAGCGAATTTATTAAGATCGCGGGCCATAGATTCCTGTGCCCTGTTCTCAGGTTTATTTGTTAGATTACCTTTGCTATCTACCTTCCACTCCTTGCTGATGTCTTTGCCATAGTCGAAATCCTTCTTGTCGAGATACTGCTTTTTGATTTCGTCGAACATCATCTGATAAGGTGACGGCATATCCTTCACCAAGTCACCAGCCGCCTTCTGGTCTTGCAGCTTCATGTCGTTCTTCGTCATCTGAAGCCAGAACTCTTCGAGTGTCGGCAGATTTTTATTGCTGCTGCCACCACCGGAACCGCCGCCCATGATCTGACGGAGCGTGATACCTTCGGCTCGGTTCATTGTTCGATAGGCTTGCGACTGCATACTATATGCCTGACCTGCCTGTTGGTCGCGCTGCTGTATGAGTTTTACAAGGTCATTATATCTGTCGCCATCAACGCGGAATGTGCCCCATTTTGCAAACTGCTCGAATGGGTTGCCTCGCGCAACCGTCTCGCGTCCGCTCTGCATATCGATGGTCGTATGCTCTGCACGCCACTTCTGATATTGGTCGTAGCCAGCCATCCGCTTGTCAAACTCGGCCATCGACGATGTACCTTTGCGGAACTCCTTTAGGCTCATTCCGAGCTCTTGCGCCTGACGATTATAGACAGCATCTATGGCGCGGCCTGTCTGTTTTACCTCGTTGCCTACAAGCGACACCACCTTCTGCATACCGCCTTGGAGTTGTTGCTCGATGCGCTTGATCTGGTCGGGTGTCAGCAGTTGGCCGTTCTGCATAGATGCTCTACGACCGTCAACGGGTGCGATATACCGGCCCGTTTGGATCATCATCCTCATACGCTCGTTCTCGGTCTGCTGGGCACTCATCTGTGGTGCCTGGATGGTCTTCATCGTACCCAGTCGGTCGAGTTCGTTGTAAGCGGCACGGGCAGCTTGCACAATGCTGTCGATACGACTCAGATAACCGCTGATGTCGCCAGTGTTCAGAGCCGTCAGGAATCCTTCGTACAGACTCTTGCTCGAATCCATCACGCGACCCCATTCATCGACGGTTGCCTCTGATGCGAAGAAGGCATCCTTGGCCACGTCGAGAGCAGCCTTACCTGCTGCGAGGGCTGTACCCCAACCAGCAAGCGACTGCACACTCATGCCGAATTTATCCGATAGACTGTCGAGCGCACCCGTCAGACCGCCACCGCCATTGATAGATTTGTTGATGTCGTCGAGTTGAGCCTTGCTTTCGCCTATACGAACTTTTAACTGATCGAGCGAAGTGGCAAGTGCTTTTCCGAACGGAGAGTTTTTCTCTTCGTCGGTCATATTCTTATAGACCACGCTGAGTTCTGTGAAGGTCTTCTTCATCTCGGCTAACTTGCCGGTGGCCGTGCGTGAAACGGTGTCCATCTGACCGATGGCACGCACATAGTCGAGCGTTTCCTTCTCCACCACTTCGAGCGTACCGCCTACCTTACGGCACTCGTCGGCATAGCGGGTGAGCCCGTTGGTCGCCTGCTTCAGTTTGTTGTCGTATTCCTGTGATTCGACTTTTAATCTAAGAATGCTATCTGCCATATCTTATTTCGTTTTATTCAACATTGCTTCGAGTTCTTCGTCTATCAGGTCTGCGAGGTAATCTACAGCACGCTTCAATCTTGGCTCCGCTCCACTTCTGAAAAAATTGCGAGCGGCGATGCTTCCTCTGTTTCCATATTTAGATGCGTCCTGCACCCACTTGAACTTGCTACCGCCACTGGCACGCTTTATTTCTGTCAGTCGCTCGATGGCACGCTGCTTGGTTCCACTATCCACGAATCTCAAAATAAATTGTCTGTCTTCGCCTGCGTAGTGCATGACGGTGTTTGTACGCTGTGACCTTGGTCTTCTGTTGCCACCTCGCTGACCTGGGCGAAGGGTTCTTGGTGGCTCGTAACTGTTGGTGCCATGAGCTTTCTTTGAGTTCAGGATGTTGATGTTACCACCCAGTATTTTCTTATATACCGAAGTCCTGACAGCGCGTGCCGCTCCTCGTGGATCGTCGTTATCAAGTTTTGTCTTGATGTAGTCAGACAACTCGCTCCTCGCTTGCATCAGAGCCTTGCGGATGAGTTTCTGCAAGGCCTTCTGGGTCTTGGGATTTGTCGAGAGAGCCTGCTCCAGCACCTTTCTCTGCTCAACGATAACGGTATCGTTAAATTCAAAGCCAATCATACATAATGCGGGGATTATCAGGTTTAAGGTTTACCGAAAAAAAATAGGCTCGCCGCTGCGAGCCCTCATTACTAACAATTTTCTACTCATTACTTTAAATAACCCTGAATGAACATAACTAAAAACCTTAAACTTATGAAAAAACTACTAAAACAAACATTATATAAATTATGCAAGATTACGAATTATAGCGTGCTGCCTCCCAGATGCGACGCGACACCAAGCCACCGAGCTTCTTGCCACCGGCATTCACCCACCGCAGGAACTGCTCCTGAATCTCCCACGTCGCCTTTCCGCATTCGATATAAGCCTTCAGCGTACTCTTCTCAAAGTTCGTCGGCCCGCAATTATAGATAAAATCCAGCACAGCGTCGAATCTCCCCTGAGTCGATATGCGCTTCACCTTGTTGGCAATCGCTTCAAACTTCTGAAGGTCTTCCTTCAAAAACTGTTCAGCCTGATATTGCGTGATTTTGTCTCCAGCCTTCACATCCTTCGTATGGCCATAGCCAATCGTCCACACGCCCGCTGAGTCTTTATAAGCCTTCAGGCTCACGCCCTCGAACTTCTTTATCGCATCGATCAATGTCTGGCTCGCTCTCATAATGCTTCGTTGTTTGGTTCTATTTCCTCAGTGGAATTGTGCTCGCTTTTCTGTTTGCTGATCTCGATACTGGTCTCACCCTTCTGGAACTTGACGCGCAGACCAAGTTCAACGGCACGGAATCCATAGAGCAGTGTTGGGAATAACAGCAATTCGCCGACGGCTGTCAGACAGGAGCCGTCAATGACTCCCATAGGTGGGACGAAGAAGCCGCCGCATATCAGGCCCACCGACACGAAAAAGCAAATTGCAAACGTGATGCGCGACATCAGGAATGTGCGCGGCTCGTCAGCCCTCTCTGATTTTAATGTTTTTGTAATTTCCATTTTTACTGGGTTTATAAATCTATAAACCATGCAAAAACGGGTGTAGGGTTTACTGTTTCATCAATTTCCCGACGTCGGGAAGTTGATAAAGCCCGATGGTCGTAATCTTTTGCCAATGCTATGAATGAAAAATATAAATATTACCGTATGCGAAAGACCATCGGGCATGGATGTTATAAAACCATAACAAGTTTGTGCCGACCCTCACGGGCAGGCTTGCTGCCTAACGGCAGGAATCTCTCTAATTTCTTTGCAACAAACAGTATCAGGCACAAGATTGAGATGATGCCCGTGCAGAACATGATCCGCTCGAACCAAGTGCTTTTTCTTGGCACCTCCTTCACCACCTCGTAAGGCACGGGTATCGAGTCCGTCTTGGCGCGATAGAGCGTGTCATGCACTTCTTTCGAGATATACTTCGTGTGCCAACGCTCGATGCGGATCGTGTCGCCACGCTCAGTCACATGGATGGAGTCGTGCAACCATATTGAGTCGCGCTGCTGTTTGGTGATGTAGGTGGTGTCGGTCTTCACCTTCTCGACGGTCACCACTTTCGTCGTCGTGCAACTCGTGAGCCACAAAGCGATCATCAACAATACGCATATCCACAAAGCCCACGCGCAACAGCGGTAAGAGGCTTCCAAAGAATCTAATTTCTTCATCTTTTTTTAAGTTAATAATAATACACCTTTCATTCATTACACCGTCTGGGGCTTACTGTTGAACCTGTCCTTCGCTCAGATCGAATGCGTAGCAAGCATCGAGCAGGGCATGGATCATGTCAATCTTGGTATGCTGCGTGGTCTTGCGGA
>Ga0326513_10002949_pt1 | contig 12432 bp, 11 predicted proteins | sample 2_2465_0518_D_FD_203654 | JGI IMG/M metagenome (GOLD analysis project Ga0326513, IMG submission 203654) | Bovine rumen microbial communities from UC Davis, California, United States - 2_2465_0518 | ecosystem: Host-associated > Mammals > Digestive system > Stomach > Rumen | place: USA... | reverse complement strand
TTGCATATCATTTGGAATTAATACACATTGTGTTAAATTATTTCCATTTGGTAAGACATTTTCTTTTATAAGTAGTTTTCCATTATCTGTTGTTATTTTTAAATTAACTGTACCATCTAAGTCATAGTTAAACCATATAGCAGATAATGACTTTTTCTTGCTTAAAACTCCATTTTTAAATTCTTTTGTTTTAATATAAAATGGAACATTGCTCTTATTTAATAAACCAGATTCATCTAAATACTCATCTTTACCATATGTTTTTATGTATTCTGTCCCGTCTTTTCGTCCTCCTGTTAATTCATATATTGTTCCATTTGAAGTCAATGCATATATTGGCGTGGGTGTTTGTGAAAAGTTTAAATCTACATAAGAGTCACATATCATTGTGTAATCCAATTCATTTGCATTGTCATTGCTTTGTAACTCCTTTGTCCATTTTCTAAGTCTTTGGTCAAATATAAGAAAAAACTTATAATCTGGAAACCAAAAATATATTTTATCTTCACTCCCCGCAACACTTACATTTTTTGCCTCATTTAGTGTGATTCCATCAATAGATGATTTTATTCCTCCTGTTATACCATTATTTCCTGTTGGCTTTTCTATATTTCTAATTGTAGAGCCGTCATATTCATATATAGAACGCCCATACAGCCAATATAAATAAGAGTTGTGTACTTTAATAGTTTGTTGGTCATAACAGCCTATATCGTTATCTAGTGATACACAGGTATATGAATCTGCTTGACCTGCAATAACATTTGAACCATAATACAAATGCATATTCTTCTCGCTGAATACAATTAATTTGTCATCAAAACTCACCAAACCAGTTATTTGATTACAATTAGGAACTCTGTCTTCTCTTGAACTTTCGGCTGTAGTCCAATCCATTGGATTTTGTAATGCTGAAAAATATAACATATTCCCCTTGCTTGCTATCATTCTATTTTTGTGATAGCACATATGTTCAAATTCTGTAATTCCTGTTGGCAATGGGATTATTTCTGGTGTATTTAATAAAGATAATGGGAGTTTATGTCTTGTAGGTGTTACTCCTGCTCCATATAATACTAGATATTCATTATTCCCATCGGCATAATATACATGGCTAAATCTATTGCCTGCTATATTATTTGCAATTACTGTTCCTTCCATGTCTTTTAATTGAGTTCCTTGTACGTAAAATAAATATTTAACTCCAGCAACTCCAAAATATTTTATAGTAATGCCTCTTGTTCCTGGGTTCTTTCGCATTGTTCTACCAATTCTTGTAGAAAGTGCGGGATATTTATCTAAACAAAAGTTATACATGTTTTGACACTCATCATCTTGAAGGTTTTGTGCTGGATATATATTATTTATTCCTCCGGTTAAGTAATTAACTTGATTTACACTCTTTGTGTGTACATTTTCTAAATATGGATTTTGCCACAATTCTATCCCCTCCTCTTCCTTATATTTTTATATACATCTCTTATTAGAGGATATCTTTGTTGCTGTTCATTTTTGTTTTCATTTGCTCTTTGTACTAAATTGTTATATAGCAAAATATATTCATTTGCTAATTCAATATCTGGATTATGCCCTGACATTGCTATAATGCTCATTACGTTGTATTTTACTAAATCAATGTAGTTATCGTCTAATTCAATATAGTCTTCTCTTTTTGTTACCATTTTAGGCTTTTTTCGATAATATATATCTACTTTCCTTGTATCTATTGGAACTGGATATATTCCAATTGCACCATCTCTACCATCATAATAGCCTTTTTCTGTCATTGTTTCTTCTGGCAAATATGATTTTAATGTTTCAAAATCTCCCCAATCGTATGGATTGTCTTTATTTCTTGCTTTCATTGACATCGTTACACTACTTATCATATCTATACTGCAATTTTCTGGTAAAGTATATAAATGTTGATTTGCGGTTGTTGTAAATGAATATTGGTCTTGTATTGCTAAATCTTTATATATTTTTTTCATGGTTTCATTTATCCATAAAAATAGTGTATCATCTATATATTCATGAGGTAATCTTACTTGTATATCATCTAATACTTGTCCTACTGTTGTTCTACTTACTATTGCCATTTTTTCTCCTTTCTAAAGGTGTCAAATTCGATACCTTTAAATACTTATTTTGCTCTTATGATATATTTTGTTTCTGCTGTTCCTGTACTTAAATTTGGAATTGTAAAAGTTTCTGGATATTCTTCTGGTAGGTTTTCAGTTATACTTTCATATAAACTTGTATAATCTGCAACATTTACAGTTTGTCCATTACATTCTAAATAATATTCTGGAATTAATACAGAAGCGGTTAATATAATTCCACCAATTGGTGTTATTGCTCCAGTTGTTGCTTGTGCTTCATTCCATAAATCTGGAAATTGCCTAATATCAACATCTTTTATATATGTGTCTGCGTTATTTCCAACAAAAATTACTTCATTTGTTCTAAATAGTTCTTGTGAATAATAGTAATTTCCTTTTGGTACAAATATGTATTTTGCTCCTACTTCTATTGCATCATATATCGCTTGCTGTAAAGCAAGTCTATTATCTGTAAATCCGTCTCCTATTGCACCGTAGTTTTGAAGCGGTACTATTCCAAAGGTGTAAAAAAACATATCTTTTAGTTCATTTATTTTTAATTCATTTATCATTTTTTATTCCTCGCTTTCTTCTGTTTGCATTGTTCCAACTTCTGGATACCCCATCCAGCCTATGAATGACTTTCCTGCTTTTACATCTGGTTGTCCTGCTGTTAAAACTTGATCTTGTATTTTGTGGAAATACATGCCTAAATATTTAACTCCAATAATTTCATTAGTTACACTTTGTGTATAACTTCCAAACATAAAAGGTCTATCTGTACTAGGAGAAGCTGTATATATTTTAATATTTGTGCCATTAAAATTGGATGCTAGTTTTACGGAAGTTCCAAATGTAATAGAATGGCTTTCTATTGGGAATATTATTGGTTCAATTGTATCGTTTACTTCGGCATTTAAAATTGTATTTACGTCAAACACAGCTAAACTATATTTGTAGTTATAATAGCCTCCACTTCCAGGATTAAGCAAAATAGCAAATATCTTGCTATTATCTGTGGTAATAATTGGACTACCTACAATTTTATATTCTCCCATAATACCAGTATATAGTGTTTTAACAATATTCCTTGCCAAATTATATGAGCCATAACTATCGCGATATGAAGTATCAACTAATTCGAACACATCTATCTTTTCAACATTTATATTATTTTTAGTTGTACTTTTAAAATTAATTCCTCTATTTGAATCAAATAACATAATTTGTTTAGCTGCATATTCGTAATCATGTCTATGTTGAAGGCTTGCACCTATTATAGAACCAGAACTATTTAGCTTGAATAATCCTCTATAATTTTGATTATAATCAGTTCCATCGGTTGCAGAACTAAACAAAATATATTTTCCATCTTTAGTTAAATAAGGTTCAGAGCAATAGGTTTTATAAAATACATCACAAGAAGCAGTATACCAACTATCTGTTACCAATGTGTGTATTATTTTTCCACTTTGAACAATGTTTTGCAATTTGCCCTTTTTTGCTTTATATCCACAACCGTAATAAGAACCTGCCGCTATACTCCATATATAAAATACATCAGGTAATGTTGCCGAAGCAATCATGGAATAATCTTTATTTTGAAAATCTGTATTAGTAATTAATTCATTATATATAACACCTGTCTGAGAATTATATTCTTTACCAATTACACCATTTTCGCTTAAATGGTATGTATAAAAACGTAGTCCTTTACTTGTCTTTATGCATAAAAGGCACTGAGAAGAAATTCCATTTAATCCAGGAGCACCTAATACGATGTCATAAATTTTTTCATCATCTTGTATTCCTAATTCTGCTCGTGTATATCTGTATTTTTTATATGTAATACTATCTGGCGTAGCACCAGATGAAGCATTATAATAGATTCCATTTTCATCTACTGGAAAGCTCTCTATGTAATAATCTGTTTCAGTAGGAGAAGATACTGATGCTCCAAGTATTATTACATAGTCAGCATTATGTGACATACAAATTTTCTTTCTATATACTGTTTTTTCTTGACCATCTGGAGGTTCTCCTGTGCCAATAGCATTTGCTTTAAATACATATCCTTCTGTAATCGCTTTATAAATTTCTTTGACGTTTGGATTAAGATTGTTTGTTTGCAAAGTTCCAACAAGTAGTTGACCATTTGAATATGCGGTCTTCCCATATGCTAGGTCGTCTGAAGAAACAGCAGTAGCATTACTTGTATCAGAGCCATAAGTAGGATATGTTTTAGTATCATCAGCAATGTACGTTCCGTATATCTTATTTCCATTAACATATGCCGTCTTTCCTAATACAATATCAGCTCCCGTTGCAGTAGCATCAGATGTATCTAAATCTACATGTGTTCCATATCTTTTAGCGCCTTTTACATAAGCAGTTTTTCCAAGCATAATATCTGCTTCTGTTGCAGTAGCATCAGACGTATCAATACCTTCTATTTTTCGTATGTTTGTAGCCATAGTAGCAAAAGTTGCATCGCTAACCGTTGGTATTCCTTTGTCAGTAATAGCGGTTGCGATAGTTTGTTTTCCATTACTGACAGATGTAAAAAGTTCTTGTGTAGTTTCTTGTAAAGAACTAACATCATTTTCTACATTTCCTATCCTATTTTGTATATTTGTATCAGCACTTGTTCTATTTGTTACTTCTTGTGTGATTTGTTGTTGAAGACTACTTGCATTCCTGTTTATATTGTTTATGTTTGTATTTATGTTGTTTATCTGTTGTGCAGTTTGTGCATTATATGAATTTACATCATTTACAACAGCATTTATTTTGTTATCTGTAGAGTTATCTAGGTTTGCAATATCTGTATTTATTTTGTCGGTCAAATTTGTATTTAGAGTTTGAATATCTGTTAATTTAGCAAAACTTGAAAAATCTTGATTATTTACAACAGTATCAGTATATGCTTTTGCTTCTGCAAGCTTTGATTCATCTTGAGTATCAATATATTGTTTTTGTAATAGTTCTTTGTTATCGTGATAATTTTGAACATAAGTTTGAGTGGCAAAGTCTTCTGCTGGTATTCCTCCTAAATGCTTTGCATCATTTGCTAAATTACTGTCTGTCCTTCCACCAACAGCGGTATTCTTGCTTATTTCTTCACTTGATTTAGCCATGTTTTTAGCTCCTTTCTATTTAAAAATAAGGGAAACAAAATTAATTGTCTCCCTATATTGTCTATCCTTGGTCATTACTATCTGTTGTCTCTGTGTCAGAATTTGTAGAAGGTACTACAATTTGCTCTTTAATACCTTTAGAACCAACTAGTCCTCTCCAATCGCAGTAACCTGTATCAAATCTTGTGTATCCATACATATTGTAATCCATTCTTCTTTCAAGTTGTTTTGAACCAAAAATAGGTTCTTCTCTCCTTAAGAACAATAGGTTATCAATAGTTGTATCTTGAATGAACCATGGTTTCATTACTCCTGATGGATCAGTTAAGTAATCCCATATAACTATTTCTAAGTCTGGAACTGTATTAACATCATTGTTATTTGTACCAGATTGTAAAATAGAACGAACTATTGCTTTTGCTTGGAATTCTAATTCTGGGCAAACAACTAATTGTGTGGCTCTTGTTGCAATTGGAATACCAGCTTCATCTGTTTGACCTCTCATTAATGTTAATGCAACTTTTAAGTTCTCATCATTTAGTACACCATTAATTAAGTTTGAAACTGTTTTGCTAGAATTAATTAATGGGTGGTCTGTAGCAAATAATGCTTTTCCATCATATCCTACATTTGTAAATCCATTTAATAAAACATTTGCAGTATCTGTCTCTTCTGTAGCTCTTAAAGAACGTCCTAATCCTTTTGCAGAGCCACCTTTTCCTATACCTTTCATTACATTGTATAAATCGTCTTGTACTAGTTCCCAAGTAATATCATAAGATTTATCAAATCTTCTTGCTTCAAATGAAGCTACTTGTCCTTGATCAAATCTATCTTGATTAAAGTTGTTTCCTTCTTGGTTTTCTTGCCATAATCCAAATGCTCCTAAATGTGGATATGTTTGAGATTTAGCATTCATTTTTTCTGTTTTAAATATTTTTTTGTAAACCATTGGTCTTTCATTATATGAATCGAAAAATACTTTTTTATGTATTGGTGTTAATAACTGTGCAAAGTTACTTCTTGTCATAATTGTACTTGTTGTTGGCATAATAATCACTCCTTATAATTTTTATTTGTGCAAAAATATAAGAAATGAAATAGTAATTATTTTTTCTTTGATTTATACTTTTGATAATCCTTAACACTGTCCATATCACGTATAGCAGCATATTCTTCTGGTGTCATTCCAGACATTGCAGCAATTGCTTTTTCTTCACTACTTATATTAATTTTTGGTTTAGAATTAGCACTTACTCCTCCTTGACTGTTAATGTTACCTAGAATTTCTTTTCTAGCTTGATTATTTTGCATCTTAGCTTCTACTTTACGTTCTATTTCTGATTTAGTGTCTTTTGTTTTTGGTTTATCATAAGTAATTGCATAATAGCTTTGCTCGATAGTTAAACCTTTGTCGACTAAATCTTTAATCTCATCAGCATAGTCTATTATATCTTCAAAACCTGATTCTCTACTTTTTTCAGATAAAGAACTTTTAAATTTTACATCTGCTAATTCTTTAACTAATTCAGAGTTACTTGATTGTTTTTTATCTATTGCTGCAGCAATTGACTTAGCTATGCTCTCATCAACTCCATTTTCAATAAGTTCTTCTTCTGTTGTCTTTTGAGGTGCTTTACTTGCTTCTTCTAAAGCTTTCAATCTTGCTTCAAAGTTTTTATTTTCCTTTTCAGCATTTTTTCTTGCTTTTCTTTCTGCATTTAAAGCTCTTTTAAGACTTTCTTTTTCTTCGTCTATTTCAGAAGTATTAGGATTATTTGCCTGAGTTTCTGTGTCTTGTGCTGTTCCTGTTTCCTCTTCAACTTCTTCCTCTACTCCAGGTAGTACGATACCTTCTTTTTCTAAATCGACTGTTTCTAGTACGATTCCATCTTGTTCTTCGTCCATGATGTCTCCTTTCCCATTTTTAGCCAGGTTGTGTCCTCTCATGATTTTTAGCCAGGTTTACTCCTCTAATTTATATTTAAAATGTTAAATATCTTATTTATTATGTGTTTTCATGTGTGCATTTAAGCCTAATTTGTTTCTACAAACTTTTTTACATATTGGACATATAAGTTCATCTGTTGTGTTCTTTTCTTCGTTATTTTCAATTGTCGTTTGCTCTATTGACTCGGTAATTATTTGTTTCTGTATATTTGTCTCTTTTGGATTTGCTATACCTAATATTTCCCATGTTTGTCCTTTTTGTTTTAATAATAGCAATGTTTCTTTATTGCATTTAGGGCAATTTATAAGAGAACATGTTTTTACTATATTAGAATAAAATCCATGATTTTCTATTGGTAATAGTCTATTTATTTCATGTATATCAAATTCATGTTCACATTCACATTTCGTTGTATCTTTTACATCATAATTTCTAATGTCCATTTCTTTATACTCCTCTCATATAACTTGTTTGTGGATTACCAGAAGTGGTTAACCCTTCTATATTTGAATTTTGGTTAGCCATTTGTATAGCTTGCTGTTCTTGCATTGTTTTTTCATCTACTAAGCCGATTTCTTGTTGTTCTTGTTCAGTAGCTGGGTATTCTTGTATATTCATTCCAAGTTGTTTTATCATATAGTCTCTATATTCTTTTTTGGTTAATGCTTTATCTACATACATTTGTCTTACTATTGTATATCTGTACGCTCTATTGTTTGGTAATCCTGCTCCTACAGAAATATCTAAATCATATTGTATCTTTCTTGTTTCATTGTCTGCTTGCATATATTTATACTCATCTGGATTTAAGTCTTTTTCTATGTCTTTGTCAGGATTTCTCTTTTTCCATTCTTCCTTGTATTTTTCTCTATAATCTGTATCTGATTCAATCATTACTGGTACATGATTTAAAATATCTGGATTAAATTCTGAAAATGTATCTTCTCCATTATCTCCAACTATTCTAAATAACATTGTAGTATTCCAGTTCATTAATGCCAATTCTAATGAATATTCAAATACTTCGCCTAAAGTTTCTTGCAATAATCCTTTTTTATGGTCTATCATTGCATTACCACTATTTTGTAAAGCCATACTTTCTGTTGCTGTATCTACGCCACTTTGCTGTTTTCCTATCATTTGGTCTGTAAATCTTGTTACAACTTGTCTATCATTATTCATCAATTCTGTTCTTTTATTTATTATGTATTGTGGTATTGATGGTGGTGTAAGCCATTTTATTCCATTCATATCATTTGTTGGTATAGCTTGACCTGGTTCATTTGTTACTTTTCCTACATCTATTCCAGAACTATTTCCTACAACCCACATAGGATTTCCAGTTAATCTTGCATTTCTCAATAGGTTATCATCTAAATCGTCAATTTGGTCTGATAATCCAAGAATTAATTCTGCTGTGCCCTTTCCCCATATTGTATTTTCTCTAAACATATCTGGTGTAAAGAAATAAGGAAATTTATCATTTGGAAATAATTCTAATGCTTCTCTTTTTTCCTTTCTTTTGCCTTCAAATATTTCCTGTTCATCTTCTTGTTCACGCTTTTTATTTTCATTTTGCAATTTTTTCTTCGTGTCTTTTAGTATTACTCCATCTCCAGACATTTCTACTAATCTTAATTTTAATTTTCCATTATCTTTATATTTAGTCCATATCATTAAATGTACATATTGGTCTTCTTCGTTTTCAACTAATATATCTTGCACTGGATCTAAATTTGGAATAATTGCATCTGCTAATTCTTCTCCGTATTCTATTTTTGCACTATATATGGATTTATTTCTGCTTTCAATTAAGTATTGTCCTTCTTGTATATGATATATATCTGTAATTGCAGGGTCTACAAATATTCTGCTAGGGTGTATTGGTGTTATAACTGGCATACCTTTTCCGTCTAATTTATCAAAATCCCATAACACTCTAAATATCCCTGTTCCTGTCATATCACGTCTACGTTCATGAACTTCTATTTTTCTATACATTCTGTTTTTATCTTTTATAAAATCTACAACTGTTCTAGCCATATCGCAAAATGGTTTGTCTCCTGGTTCTCTAGGATTTACTTGTACTGCTATATTTTGGTCGCAAAGCAATGCTGTTCTTCCTTCTACATTTGAATTAGTAATATTGGTATTTGGTGCTGCTTGTCCATCTTCATACTCGAAATCGCCTTCCCAATATTTTTCAACATCTTTCCATTTTTGTACTACTCCTACTCGTTGTTTATCTTCGTAAGCTCGTCTATACCATACTAGAAATTGTTCAGCCTCATCTATTTCGCTTTCACTCATTATTGCTCTTCGTTTAGCTTGTTTTTCTTTGATTAATTCATCGTAATAGTTTTCTTCCAATTACTATTCCTCCTCTTTTTTTAATGGTATTCCTTTCGAAGGTGTTACTGGTTCGTATAGTCCATTCTGATTTTTAAACATTGAATAAGCTTTTCTTCCACCAAACGCATTATCAAAATCTGATTGCCCTATTGATAGATGTTTCCTTTGTATTTTGACTTCTTCTTTTACTGGCTCTCGTTTCAAATTCTCTACTTTATCTAGTATCTTCCATAAAAATACAATTATTGTAGTTGGAAGTAATAACATATATACTATTATGTAAAAATATATCATTTAGCCTCTCCTCCTATTCATTACAGATTTAACTACATTTGTTTTTATTGGTGTTCCTATATCTTTGTAGCCTAAGTCTTCTAATTCACTTGGTGTATATGTTCCTTTAGGCAGTGTTTTCTTTAAAATCATTGGTGTTTGCCACATCGTGCAAAAATATCTAAATGCATCTGGTGCATGTGTTAGTTCGTGCGGTTCTATTGCAACATCATTTGGATTCTTTTCATCTATTTGTACTGCTGGTAATGTTCTTATCAAATTAACACAATTACTAAATATATGAACTCTACTTGTCTTTTGACTTTGTTCATCTTCATATATTTTTAACCATTCATGTACAGCAAGCCAACCAATTACTCTATTATTATCAGCTTTAGTTAAATATTGTCCATTTTCTGCAAATATGTCTACTGTTGATTTTCCAGTGTCTCTATTTCTATTCCATAAATCAGGTGGAGCATAATCTATTGCTATCTTTTCAGTTGTCATCTCATTAATTTTTCTTGCAGCTTCTGATACAATTAAATTACTTTCGTATAATTCCTTAAATATGTAAATGTGCATTCTATAATCCATTGCAATCCAATATGTTGCACACATGTCTAATCCATAATCTCTTGTTCTATATATTCTCCAATCTTTTGGAATTTCAAATGGAGTACATACATGTATTTTTCTGTCAAATTCTGGGAAGAATTGTCCATCAAATATATCCCAGTCTCCATATTTTAAAGCTTTTCTTTCTTTTTCCGGTAAAGCATCTAATCTTTTTACATAATCGGGATCATTTTGAAGTAAGAATATATTGTCTTGTACCAAACTTGGTATAAATATTCTTGTTATTTTCTCTCCTGTTTCTAGTGTAACTTCATGTACTTGATTTGGTTCTCCTAAATCTATAAATCTTGCTTTAACCCAGCTGTGTCCAACTCCTCCAGGGTTTGTTGAACTTTTTATATATTTTGGGAATGAATTTGCTCCACGACATCTACTTATCATATATGTGTACATATATTCTGTAAAATGTGTTAGCTCATCAAATCGAATTACATCATACTCTGCTGATTGATATTGGTAAACATCATTTTCTTTATCTATATACCCAAAGTCAATTATGCTTCCATTTTTAAATTTCCATATATGTTTACTTGAATTATATGTTGCAACCTCTTTGGGATAAAATTCTAAACTTACTCTTATTAGTGATTTTTCAAGGTCTGCAAATGTCCTACGAAATATTATTTGTTTTGACTTTGCATATTGTAATGCATATAATAAACCATCAACTAATTGTCCAAAGCTTTTCCCTCCTCCTGCTGCTCCTCCAAACAATGTTTCAAATGCTGTAGAATGAATAAATAAATCTTGTTTTTCTGTAATATTTATATCCATATTAGTTCCTTTTTATGGTTATATTTACTTCAAATGGCTTGTCTTGGTTTACTTCAACTTTTTCTTTAAACATTCCAAAATATCTGCCTAACATATCTAAAGCTTTTGTTTTATCAGCCATTTTTACTTTTTTTGTATACCCTATTTGTTCTCTGTCTTGCCCATATCCATCAAATTCTTCTGTTGTTTCTATTCCAGTTATTATTGCAGCAGTTTCATCATCTAAATCCTGAATATTTTTTAAACCACCGCTTTCATTATATAGCTTTCTAACATCTGCAAATGCTATTCTTGCCATTTCCTGCAATACTCTTTCTTGAGTTATTTCCATTTTATTTTTTAGTTGTTCTTTTTGTTGTTCTATATATTCAGAAATGTTAGTCTTTGTTAGTAGCTTGCTTCCATTTACTCTTGCTGATTCATTTTTTTTACAGTTAGGATATGCTTCTTTATATGCTCTTGTTGCATTAAAATCTTTTATGTATTCATCACAGAATAACTTTTGTTTGTCTGTCATTTGCACCACCTACTAACTCTTCTATCTTCATGTCTGTAATAATATCACAAGTTAATTTTCGTTTTGTTTCTCCTCTTTTTGCCATTACCAAAGCTCTTGCTAAATCATCTATTAATTGATGTCTTACTTCATAAGCTACATCACTTTCATAAGATGTTATTTTTTGATCTATTAACCCAAATTTTAAATGTAATAATTCATGTATCAATATATTTTCAAAATCATAAGGCACTATTCTTTCGCCATATTCTTCTTTACTAATTATTTTAATAGAAGCACTTTTAATGCTTAAGCTCCATTCGGTTTCTCCAGCTACTTCTCCCAAATCCATTTCATCTTGCTTACAATTTATCTTTAATTTTATTGCCCAATCTAGTAGTCCTAATCTTTCTTGCCATTCTTTTAACAACTCTAATTCTCTTACCATAAATGCTCCTTTTCTTATAAACACTATGTAACAATATACAAGAACTACTTTGCTATTTACTCCCTTTGTAGTTGATAATGGGATTATCTATATTGCTACATACTATTTATATAAATAAAACTCACTAGGAAAGTTTATGACTTTGCTTGGATTTTATATGAAAAACACTTTATTATTGAGGAACTACTTATAACACCAATAAGTAACTAATATATGTTTATTTTAACCTACCTAGCATCAATTAATATAAACACTATGCA
>Ga0326513_10002945_pt1 | contig 12442 bp, 8 predicted proteins | sample 2_2465_0518_D_FD_203654 | JGI IMG/M metagenome (GOLD analysis project Ga0326513, IMG submission 203654) | Bovine rumen microbial communities from UC Davis, California, United States - 2_2465_0518 | ecosystem: Host-associated > Mammals > Digestive system > Stomach > Rumen | place: USA: California... | reverse complement strand
GAGAGACTTGTCATGACTATGGATTACGATGCCAACAGATTACGCCGGGTTTATGCTGCGGACATCAGTCTGAATTCCTCCGGATATTCCTATATGAATGCATCATATAAGGAGGGAGCTCTGGCTAATCTGGGGGAGAGTACTGTCCGGAGAATTATGGCTGGAGCGTCAGCCGTATCGGAAAATGATGTGACGAATAAATCACTAGATGATGATAAAGCTTTCACTGAAGAGGAGCTTATTTATGTTGATAAACTGATTCGCTGGATTCTGGGGGATCATCAGTATGAAGGTGACGGAACAGAACAGAATATCACCGGTTTTACTTTGAACGAATCCAAACTCTTCAGAAAAAGAATCAGTATGCTGCCCCTTAACAATGTAAACCGGCCGGAAGAGTCGGTGGAGAATGAAAGATTTGTTCTCGGGGATATAACAGGCGACAGTATGGTCAGTTACCGTGACTATTCCGGAAGAGGCTTTATCGCCTTCGGAGCTAACGACGGTATGCTGCATATTATTGACGAAGAGAACGGCTGTCCGGTGGTGTCTTATATCCCGTCTGTTATGCAGTCCTCTCTTGCAGAACTTACCCGACAGAATTATGGCCGTAATCACAGGGCATTTGTTGAAAACGCACCAAAGGTTTATAAGGATGTTGCTGCTGGAAAGATTTATCTTTACGGTACCTACGGCTCCGGGTTCAAGGGCGGGTACTTACTTAATGTTACTGAACTTGGGAATATTAAGCATTTAAGTGCTACTGATAGATTCAGAGCGCTTAATGAGAATTCGGAAAATCCGCTTCTGGTGTGGGAAATCCGCGGAAAGGATGACAGTTCTGCCACCGGCGATTCCCTCTATATTGGAAAACAGGTTAATCTCCCTTCAATTATGTTTATCGGTAGCAGTAAAAAGAATCCTGATGAAGGTATTCCCTATCTTGTCTATGGAAGCGGCCCGGAGTCTGCAAAAAAAGGTCTGGTCATAGTAGACATGCTTTATAAGAGTTCCTTTGCCGGTGATAAATGTCCTGTTTTACGGGACAGATTCCGTCCGTGTATTGTTAATCAGATTGCCACTCCCGTCCGGGATCCTTGGGGTTTTAACCGGGATAATGCTCTCACAGGAATTGTTACATACAGTGAAGGATTAATTCCTGAGGAATCAAGGTATACTCCGGCCATGAATTATAAAGCTCTGTATTTCGGAGATCTTTTTGGCTATCTTTGGAAACTTGATTTACTTAAAGACGGTAACAGCCTGCTGAAGCCCGAAGACTGGTCTTCACCAAAAACTGTTTTTCAGGCAAAGGATATTAATGGTGTGGCTCAGCCTATAACGGCTATGCCGGCTCTCGGTTTCCATCCTCATGGCGGTATAGGTATTGTTTTTGGGACGGGGAGTCTGTTAACAGAAATGGATCGAATAGCTGTTTCAAGGGTATATAACGATTCCCAGTCGGTATATATGCTGCGTGATGACAGCGATACCGACCCGTCTGTTAATGTATCGTCAGACACGGAACCTCAGATGATGAGATGTGACGAAGAAAATGATGATACAGAAGGCGGGAATACAGAAAACGCTGAGGGAAGCAGAAACGGCAGAGGTAGATGCCTCGCATCATTTGAGCAGGTATATGAGAACGGTGAGATTTCCTTGCAGCGCATCGATGACCGGCCTAAGAATATTGAGAACGGCTGGTTCTTTGACCTCGCATCTGTTGATCATAAAAATGAATTAAGCTACAGTACGGGAGCCAGAGTGGTGACTCAGGTTTTAATTGCTGATAAAAAGCAGATGGTTCTTAACGTTAATATTCCTGATACCGGAGGTAATTATGAGAGTGCCGGCGGCAGCTCATATATCATGCAGGGAGACTGGGTCATGACCGGAAAGGCCTTGGTTAAACCTCTTAGAACCGTGGCACATTTAAATGCTCTGACAGGTGAAGGGGAATTTAGACTTAACAGCCGTAAAAAGGTAGAGTTCTATTACGGCCTTGAGGGTATAAGAGGAAGTCAGTCCAGTTTTACTGTAAAGGGGGAGATGGAATAATATAACCGGTGTCCGGGAGTAATGCCATATTAAAGCAGACCGGTATTATCCCCGGACAGTATAATCTGAAGCTGAGATTTTTCCGAAGCATTCACTCATGACGGGGTTCTGTTTTGCTATTTACCGGCAAGGTGCTTCAGATAGTTCTCGAATTCCTGTGTTCTTGACCAGTATTTTATGCCCCAGTTGTCAAAATTCCATTCATCCGTATAGCCGTTGCACTCGTAGTCAATGTAGTAGAGAAGATTGTTATGAACCACGAAATTTGTGGGAAAATAATCTATGTTCAGACCGTTGGCCTTGGCATTCTGGGCCATGATTCTTACCTGGTCGAAATATTTATCCACAGGAACATTATCTCTTACAAGTTCAAATATAGTAGAGCCGTCAATATATTCTTTAAGGATACGTTCATTAGCGGTATCGACCTCGTATTTATGCGGAATTCTTATACCGGCAGAGTTCATAATCACGGATTTCGGCAGTGATTTTATCACCGAAAGTATAGTAGTCGCACGGTTCGTGATGAATCTGCTTCAGCACGAAATACTTTCCGTCTTTTTTCACAAGACAGGAGTATCCTCGTTTGCCTTTGCCGAGAAGTTTCTGCACCTGATAATCTGTGCCGTTAATTGATATGGAGTTCATAAAAATATCTCCGTATATGCAGGTGAAGAGCAGAAAAAAAAGAATGAGTATTCAGAATATTTCTTTTGTGACATTCTAGCACACAAAAAACTGCATAAGCCCGTTACCCGTGGGTGTCATTATTTTTCCACCGAATGCATGGGTGTGGAACTGATGATAAAACGTCTTCAGATGTGGAAATTAAAAAAGGGAGGAACCGGAGGTTCTTCCCTTTTTAAGTAGCTAAAGCAGCTGGTATATCAGCCACGTCTAAAAAGCTTACAGGGCGCTGATAGTATCTTTCTGCGCCTGCAGTTTGGTAAGACTTTCCTGATAGTTAACCAGCTTTTCCTTTTCTTTCTCTATAACATTCTGAGGAGCCTTTGCTGTAAAGGTTTCATTGCTCAGTTTACCATTGATGCGGGCAATTTCCGCATTAACCTTGGCAATCTCCTTGTCAAGCTTGGCCAGTTCCTCATCTTTGTTGATAATGCCTGCAAGAGGGAACAGTACTTCACTGTGACCTACAATCTTGGCAATGGCAGGAGGGAATTCAACAGCAGAGGTATCGATGTTTTCAAGGTTTGCCAGAGACTTGATGAAATCAGAATTACGGCTGATGATATCAAGTTCCTCCTGATCACCCTTCATAATAGGACTTAACTTCTTAGAAGGGGCGAGGTTCTTTTCAGAACGGAGATTGCGGACAGCAATTACCAGTTCCTTGATAAAGTCGAGTTCAGATACTGATTTCTCATCATATTCAAAGGCTTTTTCTTCCGGATAGGCCTGAAGCATGATGGAGTCGCCCTCCTTGATATCCTTTCTGATAACCGGAGCAACGCTCTTGTAGATTTCCTCTGTAATGAAAGGCATTATAGGATGAGCCAGACGGAGAATGTTCTCTAAAACATCCATCAGGTTGTAAAGAGCTGCATTCTTCCTCTTTTCACCGCCGATAGCACTTGAATCATCCTTGCACCATAATACCGGTTTTGTAAGTTCAATGTACCAGTCGCAGAATTCATTCCATACAAATTCGTACAGAGCCATGGCTGCAAGATCAAAGCGGTAGGTTTCAAAGCTGTGGCGAACTTCCTTGATGCAGGCTGCCAGTTTGCTGCGGATATATCTGTCAGGTAAGGAGTAATCAGCAAAATCTGGTTTGGTGAGGGTCTTGTTTTCAACGTTCATGAGAACATAACGGCTGGCATTCCATAATTTATTACAGAAATTGCGATAGCCTTCAAGACGCTTCATATCCCAGTTGATGTCACGACCTGTAGATGCCAAAGCGGTAAGTGTGAAACGGAGAGCGTCGGTACCATGAGCTGAAATTCCTTCTGGGAACTGCTTTTCAGTTCGTTTAGCAATCTTGGCCGCCTTTTGAGGCTGCATCATATTGCCGGTACGTTTCTTAAGAAGCTCTTCGAGAGTTACACCGTCAATCATATCCAGAGGGTCAATAACGTTCCCCTTGGACTTACTCATTTTCTGACCTTCTTCATCGCGGATAAGACCTGTCACGTACACGGTCTTAAACGGAACCTGAGGCTTGCCGTTCTCGTCTTTAATGAAGTGCATGGTCATCATAATCATTCTAGCTACCCAGAAGAAGATGATATCAAAGCCGGTAACCAGTACACTGGTAGGATGGAATGTCTTTAATTCCAAAGTGTTTTCCGGCCAGCCCAGAGTAGAGAATGTCCACAGGCCGGAAGAGAACCAGGTGTCCAGAACGTCTTCATCCTGTCTCAGAGTTACGTCCGGAGCAATACCGTACTTTGAGCGTACCTCTTCTTCATTATGGGCAACGTATACTTTGCCGTCGGCGTCATACCATGCCGGAATTCTGTGTCCCCACCAGAGCTGACGGCTGATACACCAGTCCTGAATGTTGCGCATCCATGAGAAGTACATGTTTTCATACTGTTTTGGAACGAACTGGATATCGCCATTTTCAACGGCTTCGATTGCCGGCTTGGCCAGAATACCAGCGCGTACGTACCACTGGTCTGTAAGCATCGGTTCAATAGGAACACCGCCACGGTCACCATACGGCTGCATCAGAGTATGTGCTTCAATCTTTTCTAAAAGACCAGCGGCATCAAGATCGGCAACAATAGCGTCTCTGGCTTCGTAACGGTCTAAATTGCGGTACTTGGCCGGGATTTCACTGGAGTAAGCATCAGAAGGTTCTCCGTTGGTATCAAAAACTTCTGCTGCTTCACGAATCTTAGCGTCCTCGGTAAGGACGTTAATCATAGGCAATGAGTGTCTTTTACCTACTTCATTATCGTTAAAGTCATGTGCCGGGGTTATTTTTACGCAACCTGTACCCTTGGTCATATCAGCGTGTTCGTCGCCTACAATAGGTATTAACCTGTTGACCAGAGGTAAAACAATATTGGAGCCGATTAAATCCTTGTAGCGCGGATCTTCGCTGTTTACTGCTACTGCAGTATCGCCTAACATGGTTTCAGGTCTGGTGGTGGCTACAATAATGTAATCCTTGCCGTCGGCAGTCTTTTTACCGTCAGCTAAAGGATATCTGATGTGCCACATGTGTCCCTGAATTTCCTTGTTTTCCACTTCAAGGTCACTGATGGCGGTACGCAGCTTAGGATCCCAGTTTACTAATCTTTTGCCGCGATAAATCAGATCTTCCTGATAAAGTCTGATAAACACTTCCTGAACGGCGGCACTGAGACCGTCATCCATGGTGAATCTTTCTCTGTCCCAGTCCACAGATGTGCCTAAGCGACGCATCTGACGGGTGATGGTTCCGCCTGATTGTTCCTTCCATTCCCAAATCTTTTTAATAAAGGCATCGCGACCGTAGTCATGGCGGGTCTTCTGTTCTTCAGCAGCAATCTTTCTTTCCACCACCATCTGTGTGGCGATACCTGCATGATCGGTACCTGCCTGCCAGAGAGTGTTGTCACCGAGCATGCGGTGATAACGAATCAGTATATCCATGATGGTCTGCTGGAAAGCATGTCCCATATGGAGTGAGCCTGTTACATTAGGAGGTGGTAGGCATATGCTGAAAGCCGGTCTGGATAAATCCATACTAGGACGAAAATACTTTTTATTCTCCCAGTTCCGGTAAATTTCCTGCTCAATAGCACTTGGATTATAAGTCTTTTCCATTTGTTTTCTTCTTTTTTTAAGCAAAACATCTCATGATGACATGCTGGTACATGTCACCGTTAATGGCACTCGCAAAGATTATACCGGTGCTTAATGTCAGATTAACATTATTGCTATGTATATGACGCATACGGGTAAACATCTCTGGAGAAGGATACGATAATGTAGGTAAGTGATACAAATCGCTAATTATCCCCGACTATTTTACTATATGTATCACATTTTTTCATTTTATTTTATTTTTTGAAAAAAACGTTCTGGCGCAGAGTGAATACTGTGAGAATTATGAAAAGGCTTAAGGGAAATGTCAGATATAGATGAATGTTTTACCTGCAGAGTCTTACGGGGCCGTACAGTCAGGAAATGAATATCAGTATGCGGTATACAGACATATCTGTGGTATCTTTATCTAATGGGTAGGAATTCAGAATATTGAACGAAAATATTGTAAAACCAATCATAAATAATTATTATATTTATATAATGCGTATTGGAACAGTTTAGCATCATTAAAACTGACACTGACTGATGTCCGGCAGATCATTGTTTTTTTAATATAATTAAAGACGGCATAACAGCAGACAGAGTCTGTACCGGAACCGTTCCCCGTTCAGGAGTTCTGTTCCCTCTGTCATTCAAGGAAAAATAACTGAAAAGTAAATATCTGAAATAAAGATTTATTTATGAAGACGATAATAAAATTATTCGTTGCCCTGTTTATCATCGGAGCTTTGATATATGGCGCAATTGAAGGAGGCCTGTTATGGCTTCAGTATGAACAGGGAGCGTTTGAGGAACTGCGCACCGACAGGGATATCGAGGTCAGTGTGACATCCGGTGAGACGGCATACAGTCTTATCGGAGAGGTGTACCATCCTGAAATAAACCGCTATATTATTAAGTACTGGCTGAAGAATCATCCGGAACTTACCGGAATAAAAAAAGGCAGCTATCTGATTCCCGCCGGAAGTACCCCGACGGAAGTCCTGTCAATGATCTGCTCCGGAAAGGAACAGAGATTCAGCATTACTCTGGTTGAAGGAAATACTGTCGATCTGTTTCTAGCAAATATCACCAATAATTCCCAGTTAAAACATGTTCTGCCGGAAAAATTCGGCTATGCTGAACTTGTTAAACTGCTGGGTACGGAACATTCCAGTCCTGAAGGACTTCTGCTTCCGGAAACATATGTTTTTGTGAAAGGTGACTCTGACGAAAGTATTATAAAAAGAGCGTACAGTGACATGAAGTCCTATCTTCATACTGAATACGAAACCAGAGGAGCCAATCTGCCTTATACCGGAGAATATGATGCCTTAATTATGGCCTCCATTATTGAAAAGGAGACTTCGGTTGCAGATGAGCGTCCCCTGATTGCATCTGTTTTTGTTAACCGATTGAAAAAAGGAATGAAACTGCAGACAGACCCTACGGTAATATACGGGGTAAGGGATAGATACAAGGGGAAAATACTACAGAGTCACTTGAGTGATAAAAATGCCTATAACACGTACGTAATCACCGGACTGCCGCCGACTCCTATAGCGGCCCCGAGTAAGGCTTCCATTCATGCAGCTCTGCATCCTGCGGATACTGATTATTTATTCTTTGTCGCCAAGGGGCCGGATCCTAAGTTTGGCCATATCTTCAGTTCAACTGACAGGCAACATGCGGCAGCGGTGAAAAACTACAGAAAAGCTGTGAGTGATTACAAGAGGCAGGCGGTTTCCGATGATGTTTCACTGAAGACGGAAAAGGACAATAAGTCTGATGCCGGCACTGGCAAACATGTCGTTAACGCGAATGATGATGTGACTGAACCAGATAACTCCACTGATTTGCATTCTGCTGATTCTTCTGATAAAAAGTCATTGCATAACGCTTTACCGGTGGAAAATTCAGAAAGCCGGGACGACACCCCCGTTTCTGCTGAAAACAGGTAGTGCGGCAACATGGTCGTGGTATAAAAAGAGATTGTGCGTTATTATGTACAGACTTTTTATGTATGACAGCTTTATGTATGACAGTATATATTTCGTGAAAAGCAGAATATTTAAAAATATTATTATTGGATAAAATAGTTAAAATAAATGGCTTGAAGGCAGAAACCTGATTCAGGAAAAGCTGGAAGCTATACATTCGGAGGCAGTTTAATGGGGGCTTTTATTGTTCTTGAAGGAGGCGAGGGGGCCGGAAAATCCACAGCTGTGGCTGTGGTTAAGCAGTATCTTCTGTCTCACGGGGTTGCTGAGAAAGACATAATCGAGACCAGGGAACCCGGAGGAACGGAAATAGCTGAAAAAATCAGAACCATTCTGAAAGAAAAGAATCCTCATGAAGCTCTGACCTCTGAAGCTGAACTGCTGCTTATGTATGCAGCAAGAACTCAGCTGGTTAATCTGGTAATAAAACCAGCCCTCTCAGCCGGAAAATTTGTTATAGGCGACAGGCACGATCTCTCCACCATTGCTTATCAGGGGGCCGGCAGGGGTATGGATATCCAGAAGATAGCAGGAATAAGAGATTTGGCTATAGGTGATTTTGCTCCGGATTTAACCATTGTTATGGATATTGAGCCGGCTGCCGGAATGAAGAGAGCACGTAGCAGAGGAGAGCTGGATCGTTTTGAGGTGGAATCTATGGATTTCTTCAACCGTATAAGAAACAGCTTCCTTCAGGAGGCAGAGAAGCATTCAGACAGAATTAAGGTTGTGGATGCCGGACAGGAGCTTGATGCTGTTAAAGCGGATATTGTCAGGGTGTTAGAGAAAGCTGAAATATGTACAGTTGGTTAGAGAATCCTTTACAGAAATATCTGCAGATGAGAGCCAGTAACAGACTGTCTCATGCAATTTTGTTATGTGCCCCTGAAGGTATCGGTTCTGGAGTTCTGGCCATGGAGTTTGCCAGGCGTTTTCTGTGTCTTAGGGATCAGGGAGAGGAATGCAGCTGCCACAGCTGTATGATGCTTAAGGGGGCTAAGCATCCGGATCTCACAGTTATTGAAAGAACCGGTCAGAGCATCGGGGTGGATGCCTTGAGAAAGGGGATAAACTCTCTGGTGAGTACTCCGGTAAACGCTCATGGTAAGGTGCTTCTTATAAAGCAGGCGGATTTTATGACAGTGCAGGCTTCCAATGCACTGTTGAAAACGCTGGAGGAGCCGGCGCCGAATATTCTTATAATTCTTACAACCAGTAATATCATGTCGATACTGCCGACCATACTCAGCAGAACTATGCGGATTCAGGTGAATGTGCCGTCAGTAGCGGAACTGAACACATTTCTGCAACGTGAGACATCGTCTTCAAGAGATTTTTCTATGGAGCTGGCGGTAAGCGGCATGTCTCCGTTAAAAGTGCTGGAATGGATTGAAAACGGCAGTGACACCAAGCTCCATAAGTGTCTTGAACTGTTTGTCAATGTGATGTTAGGAAACGGTGATATCCGAAAACTGGCTGCCGACATGGAGGCACTTTTCAAAGAGGACAGTATTCTGCTCCACGGTTTTATGTATGCTCTTATAAAGGACGTTATGTATTATCAGAACGGCGTTCTGCCTGAAAATTTACGCATACTGAAAAATGAACAGGTTTTAGAGCATCTGGCGGGAATTGATCCCGAGTCACTCGGACAGGCGGCCAAAAAGGTGGTGATGCTTAGAGGAGCAGGAGTCGGTCCATCAGGAATCAAAAACAGTTTTATTAACAGCATGCAGCTGCTTTGCTGGCTAGAAAGGCTTAAAGGTTATTAGCTTTTTTCCAGGTGGAGAGAGATATTCAACAGGAGCGGTACAGTCACAGATTCCTGATTATGCGAAATACTCAGGCTCTGCCGGAAATAGCCTGTTATTTAATTCATTATTAGTTTACATGTATAAACCATGATAAAATTACACTGTTTTTTTTTATCATGCATCCGGTGCAGCCGGCGGAAATGTCGATTTATTTATGCTGCAGGTTACAAAGGTATTGACTGTGAATACTATATCCAGGTACATTTTTAAAGATATTCTCAAGACTCAGGGGGCTATATTCGGCGTACTGATGCTGATTTTTATGAGTCAGACTTTTATCAAATTTATCGGCCGTGCCTCCAAAGGTAGTATTCCGGCGGAACTTGTTTCCCAGCTTCTTATGCTGTCCGTTCCGACAATGACCAATTTCATGCTGCCTCTTTCTCTGTTTCTGGCGGTGCTTTTTTCCATAGGTAGTTTCTGTTCCCAGAGTGAAATGGTAGTAATGCGCTCTGTCGGGTATTCTCATAGAAAACTTGTTGGTATTGTGGCTGTTCTGGTGTTTGTCAATGTTGCCATTAATATATGTTCCACCGGTTTTCTGGCTCCGTGGTGTGAAGCCAGACAGATTGAACTTATCAATAAGGCCAAGTCCGATCCGACTATGCTGGCAATTGACAGCGGCCGCTTTATCAAACTTAACAACAATAATGTCGTCTATGTGGAGAATAATGGTAAAGCCTCTGATGATGCCAATATTATGAATCAGATATATATTTTGTCCACAGGTGACGGCAAAAATATGCCTTCGGTAACCATCTCAACCAAAGCAAAGTCCGAGTATGATGAGGATGGCCTGTTCTGGCTTACTCTTTATAAGGGAAACCGTTATGACGGACCTGATAAAAAGAATGAATATAAGGTTTCTACATTTGATGAATACCGGGCACTTATTCCTGAAAGCGGCAGCGGTCAGGACAAGTCAAAGGTTTCCACTAAAAGTATTGATGAGCTGTTAAAGTCCGGAACACCTGCTGATTTTGCAGAGCTGGAGTGGAGAATTGTTCAGCCTGTAACTATTTTGATTCTGGTGCTTCTTGTTCTTCCTCTGTCCATGGTTAATCCGAGACAGGGGCGTTTCGCTAAATTTCTGCCGGCAATAATTATCTACATCAGTTATTATCTGTTCGCCTTCGGTTTTAAATCAAGCATCGCCAGAGGTAATTTCCCTGTATTGCCGGGAATATTTCTAGTTCCTTTTATATACTGTGTTTTGTTTACCATTCCGTTCAACCTGGTGGAGACCGAATGGTTTAACAAAATGCGGTCTAAGAGTAAACAGAGGAATAAGCACAATGTATAAGGTTGTTGATAAATATATCGGTCGCAATGTCGCCAATATGGTTGTGTACTGTACATTGGGGCTTGTTGCTTTAAGTTCCCTGATAAAATTTGTTGATCAGCTGCGTAATGTGGGTAAGGGGGAATTTGATTTTATAGCCTGTATGCAGTACGTTGGCTTGACCGTTCCTGGACAGGTGGTAATGTTTTTCCCGCTAGGGGTGCTTTTAGGAACTGTACTTGCTCTGGGGAATCTTGCTTCAAGTTCTGAACTTATAGTAATGCAGGCGTTGGGAAAATCGCGGTTCAGTATTGTCTGGAGCGCCTGTAAGGCTGTAATTCCTCTTATTGTTCTGATAATGCTTTTGGGAGAATATGTAGCTCCTGAATCAGAAAAAAAGGCTGATGCGCTGATTTCTGAGGCAGTGTCCAACGGTCAGGTGGCGGTAACAACCAGAGGTATCTGGTTTCGCGAGGGGAACAGCTTTATTAACATCTCTCTCCTGATGTCTGATGGTGATTTACAGTCAGTGACCCGTTATACGTTCAGCGATACCATTCCTAAAAAACTTCTGCGGACTGAAATAGCTGAAAGCGGTGAGTGGAAGGACGGTACCTGGATTATGAAGAATATAAGCGTTACGGACTATGGTTATGAACGGATTATCCGCAGTCAGGAGGCGGAAAAGGCATGGAATATTAATCTCACCCCTAAAAATGTTGAGGTTGTGGGAGTCCATGCCAATGAATTATCCATAAGCGGTCTTAATGAATATATCAAATATGTTACCAAAAACGGCCAGAAAGCAGACAGGTATGTTCTGGAACTTTATCGTAAGATCATCTCTCCGATAACTGTTCTTGTAGTACTGCTGCTGGCATCAAGCACTATTTTCGGACCATTAAGAAGTGCTTCTATGGGAGCACGTATTCTTGTGGGGATACTGGTAGGTTTCGGTTTTTATTTCGTTAATGAAACACTGGCTCCTTTTACTATATTCTACGGCGTGTACCCTATAGTCGGGGCTGTGATTCCAACACTGACGGTTCTCGCCTTTGCCATACTGCTACTTCGTAGGAAAAATTAAAGTCTGTTCGTTTCCGAGTGTGTGCCTGCATACTGGTTCTGCACGGAACAGGTCGGATAATGAACTGTTCGGACTCATAATATAATCTCGGGAATGGTTGAATTTTTATGAAAAAATGCTGAGTTAATTTGAGTTTTAGTGTATATAATTTAACCATTATTGCAAGCAACCGATAATAAAACTTGCACATTGAAAAAAATAATGTATTATTACACTGTCATTGCCAGAATGGCGGAATTGGTAGACGCAGCGGATTCAAAATCCGCCGGTAGCGATACTGTGAGGGTTCAAGTCCCTCTTCTGGTACCAGTAATTTCTCTTTTAATCCTTAAGTTTCCTTTTATAGTTAGTTTTGATGAGATTAATAGTGTATTCTGTTTTTCACCTGCAGGTGAGGAATAAAATCCATTATTTCTCATTTTTTTTTATGTAAAAC
>Ga0326513_10002944_pt1 | contig 12443 bp, 9 predicted proteins | sample 2_2465_0518_D_FD_203654 | JGI IMG/M metagenome (GOLD analysis project Ga0326513, IMG submission 203654) | Bovine rumen microbial communities from UC Davis, California, United States - 2_2465_0518 | ecosystem: Host-associated > Mammals > Digestive system > Stomach > Rumen | place: USA: California... | reverse complement strand
AACCGAAAATCTTACCTTCGTCGAACGACAATGTCAGTCCGTCGAAGACATTCTCGGTTGCTCCCGAGTACTTGTAACTGAGATTTTGAATCTGGATCATAACTTCAAATGTTGGCGTCAATGGGGTTGAACAATCATGTAATAACTCTCTGTTTGCAGTGTTTCAACTGGACTGTACCAGTGTACCACTTGAATAGTACACTGCAAAAGTAGCGTCTTTTTCCTTTCCCCCCAAATATTTGCCGATTATTTAACGAACATTAACGAAAAAGAGGATTGAAGCATGTGCCTCAACCCTCATATTGGGGAACTATATATCTGTTAACATCCCATACGGTTATGACTGTCTACTCGGCGAAAACGATGTCCTGGAAGAACTCTGGCCGATGGAAGTCGGGCCGCTCGGTGGTGATGGGGAACAGCGACAGGTAGTGCGGCACCGACAGGCAGTCGCCGCACTTATAGACGTTGCCGCGCATGTGCTGACCCGAGAAATCGTTCAGGCCGCTCTCGAAGAAGGTGCCGACGGGCACGACGAGTGCCATGTGCCACTGGGCAGGACCCTCGGTGAGCGGGATGACATCGCGGCCGAGCGACGACCAGCGGTCGACGCCGGCGAGCACTTCGACTGGTGCCGGGCGTCGGTCGTGGCGGTCTTCGCCCGCACAGACCAACAGCGTGCCGGCGCAGTTGCATTCTATATTATAATAAGGTAGGGCCTTGGCGGCGCCATCGCTGCCCTCGCCAACGGGCGACAGCGGCTGCAGAAACAACTCGCAGCAGGAGTCTTCCCACACGCGACCGCCGTCGGCCTCGGCCACGGCGCGCAGGCACTGCTCACTGACGCGATAGTGCAAAAGCAACGCTGACCCGACGTGTGCCAGCGCCACTTCCACCTCCGGCCGATAAGGAAATGCCTCGGGCCAGTTGAGCGTTTCTACTCGGTGATAAGGTACGCCATGCGTCAGCATCAGCTGCGGCACGTCACAAGCACGCAGAGGGAACCCTGCCCCCTGCCCTCCCCCGTTCTTCAGGGATGGCATCGCTATTTTAGGAATCTGCAACATACGTTTCAATGTAAACTTGATAGTATTTTATAATGTAGGGACGCGACGTGTCGCGTAACTGGATTTAGCTTTTCCCTTCCAGAAACGCGGCACGCCGCGTCCCTACATATGAGAGGCAGAAAGAAAGAGGGGACTACAGGCTGTTTCTTACTTCTTCAGCTCTGCAATGAATTCCTTCATCATTGGCTCGTGGGCACAAACTTCTTGATAAAGCCGCAGCTGGTTGCGCGAGCGGTCGAGGTTGTGCTCGGGATAGTTGCACTTCCAGTAGTGGTCGCCGGAGAGGTAGTCCCACATGAAGCGCACTGCCTGCATGAACGGGAACAGCTCAACGGCATAGGGCAGCAACTCCACCTCGAGCGGCGTGAGGAACTCGCCTGCCGACTCCACATAGCCGCGCGTGAAAGCCTTGAAGATGTCCTCGCGGAACTTCACGTTCTCCATGTTCGGATCGTCCTCGGCGGTGGTGTTGGCTGCCGAGCGCAGGAAGTCGCCGTAGTCGCTGAAGAACAGCGAAGGCATTACCGTATCAAGGTCGATGACGAGCAGGAACTTTCCTGTTTCGCGGTCGAACATCATGTTGTTCACCTTCGTATCGCAGTGGCAGATGCGGCGCGGCAGCTTGCCCTCGCGGAACAGGCGCTCGCCCTGGCACATGCGCTCGGCATCGCGCTCGAAGAGGTCGAGGATGTCCTTCACGCCAGCCACGCGGCCCACGGGGTCTTTCGCCACGATCTCGCGCAGCTGCTCCATGCGGAACTCCATGTTGTGGAAGTTCGGTATGGTGTCGCCCAGCGGCTCGGGCACGTCAACGAGCATCTTCTCGAAGTCGCCAAAGGCCACACCGGCCAAGTAGCTATACTCGGGATCGACGGTCTCGAAGGTCTCAGCACCGGGAATGAACACCATCACACGCCAGAAGCGGTCGTCGGCGTCGTGGAAATAGCTCTTGCCGTCGCGAGTCTTCACGAACGAAAGCACCTTTCGATTGATGTCTTCCTCGCCGCGAGCCTCGAGTTTTTTGCGGATGTGAGTGGTGACCACGTCGATGTTATGCTGCAGCAGGTCTACATCGGTAAAAATGGCATTGTTGATGCGTTGCAACACATAGTCGGGCGCATCGCCTAGGGTTTCTACTCGGTAGGTATCATTGATGAGTCCATTACCCAAGGGGCGGACCTGAGCTACCTCGCCTTCCAACAGGAAGTGGGGCAGGATGTTGTTGAAATCAACGGTATTCATGATTTATTGTTTAAGGAGTTTAGGAGTGATTAGGAGTGATAGGAGTGGAGGAGTGTTAGGAGTGGAGGAGTGTAGACGATAGCTTTTGCCGGTTAGGCGATGTCGAACGGAGCCTTTCCTTGTGCATCGGCAATCTGCTGGTTGATGTTGGTGGCAAACTCCACGGGATGCTCAATGAGGTTGAACTCATTGGCCACCTCGCCCGTAGACACGGTCACGGTGCCATAGCCCAACACACGACCCATAATGCTCTGAGCGATGCTCACGCCCTCGCAGCGACGCAAAATCAGGTCGGTGGACTGGCGCTTCACGATGCCACGCTTCAAAATCAGGCGGCGATTGGTGAGGATATACTTTCTGCCGCCATAGATGTTCAGTGCCCAGATGCCCGCCACCGCCAGCAAGACCAGCGACATGCAGATTTGCATGATCAGCGTTACATCGCTGGTAGGAATGGCAAACAGGCCGATGGCAATCAGCAATAGCAGGAATGGCTTCCAGTAGATCATCCAGTGCTGGCGGGCTTCGTAGACGATTTGCTCGCCGTCCATGAGGTTCTTTTCAATGTAGTTCATATCGTTCGTTGATAATTAATAGCATCTGCAAAGATACAAAAAAGTTTCTACTCACGTAATCCCGATACCAGTTTTTTCGAAAAAAACACATGTCCTTTAATTTCTTTAACGTCTATAACACTCATAACTTCTTTTTTTTTCGTATCTTTGCAACAATGAACATGTAGGAACCTAAACAAATCAGACAATATGAAGAAATTACTAACAACACTTTGCATGGTTCTCATGCTTTCAACAGGAGCCGCATTGGCTCAGGTGGCTAATTATGACGTGGTGCCACTGCCCAAGTCGGTGACAACCATTCAAGCACCCGGATTCGTACTGGGCGAGCAGACGGCAGTGATCTATCCGGAAGGCAATGCCGACATGGAGCGCAACGCCCACTTCCTTGCCGACTACGTTTGCGAGATGACGAAGCAAATTCTGGCCTGCCAGCCGCTGGGCAAGAAGGACAAGGTGTCGAAGGTGGCACGAGGCAACATCCTGCTTGCTCTCGATGCGAAGATTCAGCACGAGGAAGGCTACCAAATCAGCGTTTCAGCCAAAGGCGTCACCATCAGCGGAAAGACCGCGGCTGGCGTGTTCCGTGGCATCCAGACGCTTCGCAAGTCGCTGCCCGTGCTCGCCGAGAAGCCACAGGCCGTGAGCCTGCCCGCAGTCACCATTGTCGATGAGCCGCGCTTCGGCTATCGTGGCATGCACCTCGACTGCGCACGCCATTTCTTCCCATTGGAGTTCGTGAAGGAATACATAGACCTGATTGCCCTGCATGGCATGAACCGCTTCCACTGGCACATCACCGAAGATCAGGGCTGGCGCATTGAAATCAAGAAATACCCCCAGCTGACCACGAAGGGCGCCTGGCGCTCCGGCACGGTCATCGGACGTAACTCCGGCCTCGACGACGGCCAGCGTCACGGTGGTTTCTACACACAGGAGCAATGCCGTGAAATCGTAAAATATGCCGCCGATCGGTTTATTACCGTGATTCCAGAAATCGACATGCCGGGCCACATGCTCGCTGCACTGGCTGCCTATCCCCATCTGGGCTGCACGGGCGGTCCCTATGAGGTGGAACACACCTGGGGCGTGTTCCCCGACGTGCTCTGCCCGGGCAAGGAGCAGGTGTTCCAGTTTGTGGAGGGCGTGCTGAGCGAGGTCATCGACATCTTCCCCTCCGAGTACATCCATATCGGTGGCGATGAGAGCCCGCGCGACCGCTGGAAGGAGTGCCCGCTCTGCCAACAGCGCATCAAGGACGAAGGCATCAAGGCTGAAGGCCGCCAGAGCGCAGAAGACCGACTACAAGGCTACTTCACGAAGCGCGTAGAAAAGTTCCTGCACTCAAAGGGCAAGCGCCTCATCGGTTGGGACGAACTGCTCAGCTGTAATGTCGACGCCACTTCCACCATCATGTCTTGGCGCGGAGCAGAGCCCGGCGCACAGGCTGCCAAGCAAGGTCACGATGTTATCATGACACCCAATAAACCGATGTACTTCGACCACTATCAAACCGATAAGACGTGGAACGAGCCTCTCTCCATCGGAGGCTGCGAGACCGTGCAGGAAGTCTATGCCTTCGAGCCCATTGCTGCCGACCTCTCGGCCGATGAAGCCCGCCACATCCTCGGCGTTCAGGCCAATCTGTGGACCGAATACATCGCTGCCAAGCAGCAAGCAGAATATCAGGTGCTGCCACGCATGGCCGCCCTTGCCGAAGTGCAGTGGATGCAGCCAGCCAGCAAGGACTACGATGCCTTCCTCGCTCGCCTCAAACGCCTGAAAGTCATCTACGACCTGCATCACTGGGCCGTAGCCCCTCACGTCTTCCAACAGTAGACTAGCCTTGCCCCCTAACATAGGGGGTTGGGGGTCTCGACAAAAGTCATGGGACGAAGTTATATAAACTCGAAACGAGAAACTAGAGACTAGAAACTTAAAACTAGGAACTCTCCGCTCGGCGCGAAGCGACGCTCATTCCCGAGCAAGCTCGCCTACCCGTAGCCTTTCGTAGCGAAGCGGAGAAAGAACTCTCTACTCTAAACTCTCCGCTCGGCTTTGCCGCTTTCGTAGCGCAGCGGAGAAAGAACTCTCAACTTCACATAATGGCCTTCTATCTTAACATCCTCATTGCCGCCCTCCTTGGCGGAGCCATCGGTTTCGAACGCGAATACCGTGCCAAGGAGGCAGGCTTCCGCACTCACTTCCTCGTAGCACTGGGTGCGGCACTATTCATGATACTCTCGGCTCATGGCTTCGAGGGCGTGTTCACCACCGAGAACCACCGCCTCGACGTGTCGCGCATCGCGGCACAAGTGGTATCGGGTATCGGTTTCATCGGTGCCGGTACCATCATCTTCCAGAAGCATGCCGTACGTGGACTCACCACCGCAGCAGGCCTTTGGGTCACCGCCGCCATCGGCATGGCTGCCGGTGCCGGCATGTATCTGCTCGCCACCGCAACCACGCTCCTCGTCTTGCTCTGCCTCGAGGCACAAAACCTGCTACTGCGCCGGCTTGGTCATCGCCACCTCGACGTGACGTTTGCCGCCACCAATCAAGACGACATCCACCACGTGCTGAAACATCTGCAAAGTCTTGAAGGAATCGTTGTCGACAGTTACAAAATGGAAACGACTACCAAGCCACAGACGCTATACACCGTTTCCATGCAGTTACTACTCGAGCGGAGGAAGTACCGCAATCGCATCCTCGACTTCATCGAGCAGCTGCAAGGCGTCGACGTCCTCAGTATTGAATAGTATCGAATAGAATTAAGTAGAACGGGCTATCCCCACTATCTCACCATCACCTTTCTGACGGTGCCATCGTCCATCCGCACGAGGTTCAATCCTCGGCGCGGATGCTGTAGGTGCATGCCATTGGCATCGAGAGTTTATGCGCCAACAACATATTTGCTGCCGGGCAGCAGGCTGAGGAGTTTCGTCGTGATGGCACAGCAGACGAACGTCAGCAGGGCGATGACGGGAATGGCAAGCCAGACGGGCAGGAGCGGCTCGGCAACGCTGCCGCCGATAACGTACTGGGCAATGGGTGCCAGGAAGAACAGGTGCATCAGATACATGCCGAACGACAGGCGCGAGAGGGTGGTCAGCCAGGCTGGTGCCTTCGGCTGGCTAATGGTACTGAACAAGAGGAAGGCTCCAAAGGTGGCCAACACCACATTGGGTGTGCAGAACTCCCACGACCACTCCAGCATAGGGGTTTCGATGAGTTCTCCGGGCACGCCCTTCCACCAGAAGCTCCAAGCCGTGAAGACGGCACCCACAAGGAAGCACACCACACCAATGGTGCGACGGCGGCTCGCCGTCCACTTCAGATGCACGCGGATGTAGTGGGCCAAGACGAGATAGCCCAGATAACCGGAGCAATACCAGAGCATGGAGAACGGATTCCAGAAGCATTCGCCCCAGAGCTCAGGCGAGACGAAGCGATGGAGCCAGGGCGTGAGCGTGGAGAAGAGGAAGATGTAGAGGAACACTCGCTCATCGCGTGCCGATGCCTGTTGCAGCCAAGGCGACACCACAGGGATGATCAGATAGAGGCTGATGAGCGGATACATGAACCACAAGTGCCCGGCCATCGACGGGAAGTTGAAAGGAAGCATGCGCAGGTCGTGCATCGACTGCTCCCAGGTCATGCCTCCCCACAGCAGGGGTAGGAACGTATAGAGCAGCAGGAAGCAGACGAAAGGCGGCACGATGCGCCAAAAGCGACGGCGATAGAAGCCCGTCATCGTCTGTCCGGGGCGCAAAGGCACCAAGAGGAATGCCGACACAATCATAAACAACGGCACGGCGATACGGCTCACGCCACCGTCCCAGAAGGCTACCCAGAAGCGGTTCTGCTCGTTCTGAAGCAACGACATATTGCCTGCCAAACCTGACACGTCGGCACCGTAGAAGTTCTCACTGGCGTGGATCAGCATCACCAAGAAGCATGCCACCACGCGGATGTAGTCGATAAAGACGATTCGTTCGTTCTTGCTGTTCATTGCTACGTGTTTTTTAATGATTCGGCAAAGTTATAAAAAAAATGCGGAAAACAAGTCACGGGTTGGCGTTTTTTTGCTTAACTTTGCAGAGGCGTTTTACGAACGCGCGATAAAAAAAGGTAGCCAGTAACTAACAACCAATACAAAATATGAAAAAGAAAATCATCCTCGGCGCACTCATGCTCCTCGTGAGCGCCGTCGCGAATGCACAGAACGCAGGACTGTTCCTGCCCTATCAGACGACCGACCTGCGCGTGCCGTCGGTTCCACTCATCGTGAACGACCCTTATTTCTCCATTTGGTCGCCCTACGACCAGCTCAATGAGGGAATGACACGCCATTGGACCAACGACGAGAAGCCGCTCGGCGGTTGGCTGCGTGTCGACGGCAAGACCTATTGCTTCATGGGTGCCGACCGCGACGTATTCAAAACCATTGCCCCGATGGCCGACGAAGGCGGCTGGAAGGCACGCTACACCCGTGAGGTGCAGCAGGACGGCTGGCAGAAGCCCGATTTCAACGATGCTGCCTGGCGCGAGGGCACGGCTGCCTTTGGCTCGCCCGACCTGAGTTTCGTGCGCACCCGCTGGAGCGAGGAGAACAGCGACCTCTACGTTCGTCGTACCATCGACGTCACGGCTGCCGACCTGCAGGAAGAGCTCATGCTGATCTATTCGCACGACGATGTGTTTGAGTTGTTCATCAATGGCACGAAGGTGGCCGACACGGGTGAGACCTGGCGCGAAGGAATCCGCCTGCCGCTCAGCGATGAGCTGAAGAAGCTGCTCCACCCGGGCAAGAACGTCATCGCCTCACACTGCCATAACACCACCGGTGGTGCCTATACCGACTTCGGCCTCTATAGCAAGGTGAAGACCGACAACGGCGGCGTTCAGCTCGCAGTGCAGAAGAGCATCGACGTGCTCGCCACGAACACCTATTATACTTTCGTGTGCGGACCCGTGGAACTCGACCTCGTCTTCACGGCACCGATGCTCATCGACGACTACGACCTGCTCTCGGCACCCGTGAACTACATCTCCTATCAGGTGCGCTCCACCGACGGACGTGCCCACGACGCACAACTGCTGCTCACCGCATCGCCGCTGATTGCCGTGAACAAGGCCGCCCAGCCCACCGTGACCACACAGGAGGAGCATCGCGGAGTGACCTACCTGAAGACTGGAACTATTGAGCAGCCCATCCTCGCCAAGACCGGCGACGGCATCTGCATCGACTGGGGCTACCTGTATCTGCCAAACATCAATGGCGATGTGGCCATCACCCACGACGAGCTGTTGCGCAAAACCTTCACCACCACGGGTCGTCTGCCTGAGGGCGAACGCCGAGTGGCGGCCTCGAAACCCGAGGAGATGCCCACACTTGCCTATTGTCACGACTTCGGCAGGGTGACCCAGGCTTCGTCGTATGCTCTCATTGGCTACGACGAAATTGAAGACATCGAATACTTCTACAAGCGCTACAAAGGCTATTGGGCACATGAGGGCGCCGTCAGCATCTTCGATATGATGCAGCGCATGAACCGCGAGTACAGTGGCATTATGAAGCGTTGCCGCCAGCTCGACAAGACCATCTACGACGATGCCTTCGCAGCCGGCAACAAGCAGTATGCCGACATCCTCTCGGCCTGCTATCGTCACGTCATCGCTGCCCACAAGCTCTTCCGCGACGACGAAGGCAACCTGCTCTTCTTCTCAAAGGAGAACAACTCGAACGGTTGCGTGAACACCGTCGACCTGACCTATCCGGAGGCGCCGCTGTTCCTCTGCTACAACCCCGAACTGCAGAAGGCCATGATGACGAGCATCTTTGAGTATAGCCACAGCGGCCGTTGGACCAAGCCGTTTGCCGCCCACGACCTCGGCCAATATCCCAAGGCCAATGGTCAGGTGTATGGTGGCGACATGCCGCTCGAGGAGGCCGGCAATATGATCACGCTGGCTGCGATGCTCTGCCTCATTGATGGCAACACGGGCTATGTCGACAAGTATTGGGACATCATCACCACTTGGGCCAACTACCTCTCCGACAACGGACAGGATCCCACCAACCAGCTCTGCACCGACGACTTCGCCGGCCACTGGGCTCACAACACCAATCTCTCGGTGAAAGCCATCATGGGCGTGGCCGGCTATGCACTCATGGCTCAGCTGAAAGGCCTCGACGACGTATACAACAAATATATGAACCGCGCACGCGAGATGGCCGTGAAGTGGGAACAGGATGCCCGCGAAGGCGACCACTACCGCCTGGCCTTCGACCGTCCGGACACCTGGAGCCAGAAATACAACATGGTGTGGGACAAGTTGTGGAAGCTCAACCTCTTCCCCAATGGTGCTATGGAGCGCGAAGTGAAGTACTACCTCACGAAGCAGAACCGCTACGGACTGCCTCTCGACATCCGCCGCGACTACACGAAGAGCGATTGGATTATGTGGACCGCTGCCATGAGCAAGGACAAGAAGACGTTTGTGAAGTTCGTGGAGCCGCTCTATAACTATATGAACGAAACCGAAAGCCGCGTACCCACCAGCGACTGGTACGACACGAAGACCGCACAGATGGTGGGCTTCAAGGCTCGTAGCGTCATCGCCGGCCACTGGATGCGGGTGTTCGCAGAGAAGTTGAGCAAATAAAAGAGACGTGCAGCGAATAAAAGAGACGTGCAGCGAATAATAGAAAAACCGTGCAGCCCATTCGAGTCGCACGGTTTTTTATTGGTATTATTTGGTATTACTATGTAGGGACGCGTTGCTTACTTAAACAACAGCTGGGCAAACTGATAGAGGCTGCGGCGCCAGGTCTGCCACTCATGGGCGGTGCCAGGCGACACATAGCTATGAGCATTGATGCCGAGAGCCTTCAGGTCGTTGGCAGCTGCGCCGACGCTGTTCTCGCCTTCTGCCATTCTGGTTTCCTTACCGCCAGCACTCATGAAGAGCACCTTGTTGGTCTTCTTGAAGTCGGCAGCGTCTTTCAGCTCCTCGGTGTTGAAGGTGCCACCGCTGAACATGCCCACATAGCCGAACGTCGTCGGATTAGCCAGCGTGATGCCATGCGTCTGCATACCACCCATCGACAGACCAGCCATTGCCCGGTGATCAGCATCGGCAATCACGCGATAGTTCTTCTCTACCATCGGGATGATGTCCTTGATGAGCACATCCTGGAAGGCATTGAAGCCAAAGCCGCGACGCGGACCACCCTGTCCAGGACCACCCTGTGGACGCTGACCCTGTGGGCGTGGACCGCCAAAGCCACCCTGTCCGGGAGCCGGGTCGCCTGGACGGCGCACGTCAAGACCATTATCCATGAAGATGAGGAACGGCACAGCCTTGCCTGCAGCAATGAGGTTATCCATGATGATGCCCGTCTTGCCCTGAGCGCTCCAGCCCGTCTCGTTCTCACCCATGCCGTGTTGCAGATAGAGCACGGGGAATTTCTTCGTGGGGTTCTTATAGTACTCTGCAGGCAGATAGATGTAGCCGTGGCGCATCTTCTCCGTTACGTCCGACCAGTAGTAGACCTCGTTGATAGAGCCCTGCGGAACATTCTTCACCGTATAGAACTCCTCATCGGCGGCAGGAACATCGATGCCGCTGCCCCAACGGCTCGCACCATAGTAGTACAGGCTGCCTGGATCGGGCACCGACGCACCGTCGATGTTCAGCTGATAGTAGTGGAAACCCTCGTCCTGAGGCTCCGACGTACCGGTCCACACACCGTTCTCGTCCTTCGTCATCTCGTAAATCTTGCCTGCGATGTCGAGGCCTACGAAGGTTGCCTTCGGAGCACGAATCTGCGCACGCACCATGCGCTGCGAGTTCACCATCGGGTATTGCTTACCACCCTGATTGGTCGTTGCAGGCTTGAAGTCTTCCGTCACGCCTGTAACCACTGAAGGAACAACGGGGTTCTCTCTTGGAGCCCCGAACTGAGCTGACGCCGTCAAACATGACAGAGCCATCAAAGAAAGAATAATTTTTTTCATAAGTTAATGAATCATTGAGTAGTTTGATATAACTTTACTCCTTTGATGTTTCAATCCTTAAAAAGTTTAACACAGTCTGTGAAAGTTGTAAAACATTAACATTTCAGGGTGAGCCCGAATTGCCCGTGCGTAGCACCTTACCCGCCGAAGGACTTACCCGCTGCGCAGCAGCTTTACACAGCAGCTCTGCTGCTTTACACGCCGAATGCTTTACCCGCCCGCAGGGCCTTACCCGTGCGCAGCGCATTTGAACCGCAGCTCTGCTGCCTTACCCCGCAGCTCCGCAGGACTTTTCCCGTTTTCTTTAAATTTATATCTATATTTTTCTATATTATAATATCGGTGGGACCATATATTTGCAACCAGCAACAGGAGAACTGTTCTTTTGGCAATGCCATACATTCATCATCTAACTATTTGGATAACATGCGAATGAAACAATTCAAGATTAACAAAACCTTTACAAATCGCACAGAAGAGTCGCTCGACCGATACCTTGTCGAGATCAACCACGTGCCCATGATTAACCCAGACCAAGAAGTAGAACTCGCCCAAATCATCCGTAAGGGTGGCAAAAATGGAGATCAAGCGAAAGAGAAGCTAGTGACGGCCAATCTTCGCTTTGTAGTTTCCGTTGCAAAGCAATACCAACACCAAGGCATTCCACTGTCTGATCTGATCAACGAAGGCAACGTAGGACTCATCATCGCTGCCAACAAATTTGACGAAACCCGCGGTTTTAAGTTCATCTCCTATGCCATCTGGTGGATTCGCCAAAGCATCCTCCAAGCCATTGCTGAATATAGCAACATGATACGCAGACCCGTGAGCCAACTTGCCATCAGCAACAAGATCAAGAAAGCCACCAATGCCTTTCAGCAGGAACACCAACGCGATCCGTCGGCAGAGGAGCTGAGTGAGATCATTTCCATAGAGATTGGAAAAATCGAGAAAGCCATGCAGACTGAGCCACACGTCAGCAGCATCGATGCACCCATCTCGGATGACGAGGAGACTACCAAGGAAGAATTTCTTGCGTCTTCACCCGACTTTGCCGCCGACCGCGAGGTCGACTACGAGTCATTGCAATGCGACGTGATGCGAGTGCTCGGCTCAGTACTCAGCGAACGCGAGTGCAAGATTGTCACCCAAAGCTTTGGCATCGGTTGCCAGGAGCGAGGCCTCGAAGATATCGGTCATGAAATGGGCCTCACCCGTGAACGAGTCCGCCAGATCCGTGAACGTGGCCTCGACAAGATTCGTAAAAACAGCATGTCGAAACTTCTTCTCCGCCATGTTGGATAAGAAAGGGGGTAGGTTCAAATGCCTACCCCTTTTTGATGGTGCCATTCAGGAAAGGTTTCCATTCCTCAGCACCGAAGTCACCATCCACATACACCGTATCTCCAGGAGCGACCTGTTGGTTCCAGTGTTCCATCAGCGTCTGGTTGCGATTGGTGTTTGGTTGTGGTACACGCTTCAGAGTACCCATGGGCTCAAACATGGGACCAGGCATGTGGTGAATCCGTTCT
>Ga0326513_10002943_pt1 | contig 12446 bp, 17 predicted proteins | sample 2_2465_0518_D_FD_203654 | JGI IMG/M metagenome (GOLD analysis project Ga0326513, IMG submission 203654) | Bovine rumen microbial communities from UC Davis, California, United States - 2_2465_0518 | ecosystem: Host-associated > Mammals > Digestive system > Stomach > Rumen | place: USA... | reverse complement strand
AAAACCAAGCTAAAAATCCTTAGCTTGGCTTTTTATGGGTTTACAAAATGATGAGAAATTCTTAAATTTACTACGAAAACAACAAAACAAAGGACCAAACAATGAACTCTATCGAGCAAAACTTCATTTCCGAGTACAAAGCTGCCTACGAGAAGAAGATGGCAAGAGCTTTCAAGAGACTCGAAAAGACTATGACTAAGATCGATGAGATCTTCTGTGCTATCTCTGGAATCTCTACTGCTTATGCTGTTCACATGGCTAAGTCTAAGTTCCCGAACCGAATCGATGTCAACTTCAAGGATCACCGCTTCGATGGAGAGTTATTCACCGTCTCTTTCTGGGGCCGCAACTTCGCTAACGCAAACGTGGCACTGGCTGCAAAGAATTATGATGACGGTCAGGAGAGGTTCGACTACTGCTCTGGCACTAGCTTAGACCAAGACTCTGTCATGAAGGCTATCGACCAGATGTTCGAAGCTATGATCGACAAGAACACGAAAGACTGCGATGCTGTCTTGGACAAGATGCACGGGAGGGCTTAATCATGATCACGTTCAACGATCTCAAAGTTGGAGACAAGGTTTTCTTCGTCGAAACTTTCTGCAAGTTAGAAGAATTGACCATCAGTAAGATCGAAACCGAAGGAAAGATCAAGGGTCGTGCTCAGATCTACTGTGAAGGCGGTATGTCTTTCTATGTTGTTCTCAAGCAGTCCAAGAGCCACAGCTGTGATTCTAAAGACGGCTTACATTGCGGCTACATCTACACATCTCGTGAAGCATACAAGAAAGCTGCTATCGACGATGTAGCTGCTGAACGTGCTAAGACCCTTGCTCATATCGACAAGCTCAAGCGAATTGTTGAGCTTTTCGACAAGGACATCTAGGATCTGAAGGCTCTCTAAATCTCAATTGTAAATTAAACAAAACAAGGTTAGGAGAATATGTGCGTAGAAAACGCTATGATGCCTGACATAGAGCACGAGATGGACATACAGAAGTGGCTCATGTCAGAAAAAGCTAAGAAAGATCTCGGCGAAGCTGCAAAGAAAAAATGGGCAGACGAGAATCTGTCCATTTATATCAGAACTTGGCACGAGATGAATGACTGCGATGGTTAGTCCACGCCGAACTTTACGCCGTCTGCGCTACAGGCGGCGCCAATTGCAGTGTAGACTAGTTCGCCAGGGATGCCGTGCTCTTCTAGGCTCTCGAAGTCGATGTGAACGAAGCGCTCTCCGTCTTCAACTTCGTCTGAGACCCACCAGTTGCTCTTCTGTTTTCTCACGGCATTGATCAGGGCGTCCGCGAGTGCGATCTTGCCCTTTTCAGTGAATTCTAGCTTCTCTCTTTCCATTTCTATTCCCATTAGTTCACTCCCAGCAGTGTCTTTCTGTCGTCCTTGCCTTCCTTAGACATAGTCTTCTCAAGCGTCTCGATAGCAGTGTCATCCCACTTCATCTGAATGAGCTTTCTCGTCTTCGGAGAGACGCACAGAGTAGCCAAGTCTTCAGCGTCACATTCTCCCCAACCTTTGAGTCGAGTGATCATGTACTGCTTGCATCCGAGCTTCTTCATCTTCGCTTCTACTTCGTTTCTAGAGTTTCCGTAGACACGGTCGTTAGCGCCGTTAGCCAAGAAGAGAGGAGCGTCGATAGTGTAGACGTGACCGTTCTTGATTAGATCAGGCATGTACTTGATGATGAACGCTAGAATGAGGTTAGTGATGTGGAGACCGTCAGTGTCTGCGTCAGTCATGATGATTAGCTTGCTGAAGCGAAGCTTTCTCTCATCATACTGGTCAAGAACGCCGCATCCCAGAGCAGCAGTCAAGTCCTTGATCTCACGGTTTCCGTCTTTCTCTACGCCCTTCTTGTTGCTTCCGAAGAGGTCTGCCTGAGTAGCCTTAGCAGCGTTGATGATCTTTCCTCTGAGCTTCAGACATGCTTGGAATCCCTCGCGTGCTTGCTTGAAGTGACCACCAGCGGAGTCTCCCTCCACCACGAACATCTCAAGATCGTCGATGTTGCGGTACTTGCGTCTGTCGGCGTCAGAGAACTTGTCAGAGATGTAGCGTGCAGCGTTGTTGAGCTTGTTCAGACCCTTGAGCATCTCTTTGCTCGCCTTCATCTTCTGGCGCTCGTCATACATCTTCTCAGCGAACTTCACGATCTTGTCAAGCAGATCTTTGTTGTCGCGGAAGAACTTTCTCAGCGGCTTGTCTAGGAGCTCTACGACCTGATCTTCGACTTCGACCGAGGTGAGCTCATTTTTAGTCTGTCCCTGATACTGTGGCTCTGCCATCTTGAAGTGAATAGCGCCGACCATGCCCTCCAGAATGTCGTCATTGGTGATGCTCTTCTTAGAGTTCTCCTTGACGACCGAGCAGATAGCTCTTCTGAAGCCCTTCAAGTGAGTACCGCCCATGTCTGTGTAGACATTGTTGACGAATGACTTGAAGGATGCGCCCTCACGCTTTGTGAAGCAGATTGCAGCGTCGATATTCTCAGCAGTGAATGAGAAGACCTTGTCGTCTTGCTTGTGCTCAGCTACCATCTCAGCGAGACCGTGCTCAGAGAAGTAGTCAGTAGTCTTGCCGTCGATGATCGTGTGAATGTGAAGTCCAGGGCAGAGATACTTGATGTCCTCTAGCTCTCTAGCTAGACGGCTCTCTTCCAGATCGATTCCGTCTTTGAACATCTTCGTATCCGGTTTGTAGGTTACGATTGTTCCAGTGTTCGGGACATATCTGTCAAACTCACAGCTCGTCTCTACGACGCCGCCGACTGGTAGACCTCTCTCGAACTTCTGAGACATCCACTTGTGCTTCTCGTTGTTGTTAGAGTATGCGATGAGATATTCAGAGAGTGCGTTGGTTCCCTTGCATCCGATTCCGTTCTTACCAGAAGAGATCTTGTACGTGTCCTTGTCGAACTTACCGCCAGCGTGAAGACGACCGAAGACAAGGAAGAGAGCAGACTCGCCCGTCTTCTTGTTGATTCCAGTCGGAATTCCTCGGCCGTTGTCGATGACAGTGTATTCTTTTGTCTTGCTGTCATAGAGGATGTAGAGCTGATCGTTGCATCCGCAAATGTACTCGTCGAGCGAGTTGTCTATGATTTCTCTCAAACATCTAAATAGAGCTGGAGCGTATTTTCCGCTCGTAGCTCCCATGTACATGTCAGGTCTCTTTCTTACACAGCTCGGGTACTCAAGTGTGTCAATAGAGTCGCCATTGTAGTTCTTAGCCATTAAACATATTCCTTAACGTAATACTTACTCGTGTCTGTTGCAGTCTTAAATTTAGAAAAAGTTGTATTAACGAATGAATCCTCATCAGGATCCCAGACACAGAATTCTTGTTCATTGAGGAACGCCTTGTCCAGACGCTCCATGACGCTGAAGAAAGATTCAGCATCGAAGTAGTGGATTCCTCTAGCGTTCTTTGCGCCGCCATAGATCTCGATGTACTTCTCTTCCAAGAGTCCGTTGAAGCTGATCAAGAAGGTCGGTCGTGTGATCTTCTTAGCTCCGACATTCGGATTCAGGATCCTAGAAGTGCATCTGATGAACTCTTCAAGCGCTTCGTCGAGAGATCCGTTGTTGATGACCATGCCGTCCCAGCGCTTCTCAAGCTCAAAGAGAGTGAACTGCTCATCTTCGTCCTTGTTTCTCTTCTCCCAAGCAGTAGTGTCGCCGTTTCTGCTGTTAGCTCTCGCCTTTCTTACTTCATCATCAGCAGTCACATAGATGCACTTCATGTTGAACTCGTTGACGAATTTCTGACAGAAGTAGAAGCCCTTTGGATCGATGATGTAGAAGATGTTCTCTTCAGGGAATCTGCTGAGCATCTCGACGGTAGTGCAGTAGCGATAGCCAGTCTCTCCGATCTTCGTGTAAGCGAAGACTTTCTCAGTTCTCATGACTTCGTCGAACTGCTCTTTCGTGAGGAAAGTGTGCTCTCTGCCGTTCACTTCAGTGGGACGAATCGGTCTATCAGTGTATGATGGGACAGATATTGCGTTGAACGGAATCATAGCTCTTCTGACGAGCGTGTCTTTGCCAGATCCGGATCTGCCTATCACTAAAATCAAGTTCTTCTTGGACATTGTTTTCCCGTTAGTAAAGTTCGTTTAGATTTTCGTATTTCTTAGCTTCGGCTTTCAGTTTCTTGTTCATCTCGTGCTGTCTTGCGATTCTCTTCTCTGCTTCGATCTTCTCACGAATCTCTTGTCTTCTCTGTAGTGCAGTCATGACACGATATGGAAGGAGAATTGACAATAAGAGTCCAAGGAGAGCAAAGAAGTAGGGAGCTGCGAAGCGGATAACGCTACCGACAGTCTCCCCAAATAGTCCACAAGCACCGAGAATGACAACATAGATGGCTGTAACGATTAAGCTAGGCCAAAGGTGTTTCTTCTCGATTTTCATGGCTGCTCCTTAGAATCCGAAGAGACCAGCGCTAGAGGTGCCGTTAGCTTCCTTGGACTCATTCTGCTCGAGGAACTCTTCTACAGTCTCTCCGTCTTCAAGAACGACTACTATCTCTGGTTCCTTGCAGACCCAGTACTCGTTCTTCTCGCCGTCCTTAGCGTAGGTGAGATGAAGAGCAGCGATGTTGTTGATCACGACACGGTCGCCCACCTTTACGTTAGGCGGTCTACGCTGTCCGTCTGGATAGATGCGGCCTGGACCTACGACTGCTACTTCACCCTCGACGAGACCAACGGTCTTGTGAGCCTGCGGAATGTAGATGCCGCGAACCTGTTCCTGCTTCTTGATCTTGATTGCGATTTTGTCATCAGTTATTCTCATGAGTTTCTCCTATTTAGAAGTTATCTTTCGAAATATAAAAATTATAGCGATAGCAAAAATTCCTCTCTCGGTATGTCATTTATAGGCTTTTTCTCTTTGGTGCCTACTGCATTGTTTATAGCCAATATAGATTTTCCATTCACTTCAACTTCTCTCTTGATCTTGTCGTGAATGTGTCCGAAGTGCCAGATCGATCCGCTCTTCACTTTCTCTAGCATGTACTTAGCGTCGAAAGTGCTGAGCCCTGGGTCGAATGACTTTCCGTAAGAGGACACATCTAGGAGCTGATATGGAGCGAAGTGTGTCATGACGACCTTTGCTGGATCTGCTGCGAGAATAGCGGTGACAGAATTGTTCTCGTAGTCTTCGATTTCTCTCATTGAAGAGGCCCAGCCGAGATTGAACTTCTTTGAGTCGTTAGTGTCTCTCCAGCGCTCTTCTACAGTCTCCGGATCAGTAGAGAATCTTCCGTCAGCGTATCCCATTCCGCCAGAGACTCTGACTCCCTTCACGTAAGCGGTAGATCCCTTTATGATGTGAAGCTTGTCTAGCTTGTTGACAGCAGTCTCCATGAAAGTCTCGATTCTCTCACGCTTAGTGTACGTGTTGAGTCCTCTTGCTTCGTCTTCTTCTGTCAGTCTCATCTCGTGGTTTCCGTAGCAGTAGAAGATGTGGTCATACATCTTGGCTAGAACTGAGAATGTCGCATAGATAGCGTTCACGCTCGACGCTACGTCTCCGGCGATGAATAGAGCGTCTGCTGGAAGACACCACTTCTCCAAGAGCTTCTTGTATGTCGCTACGTTAGAGAATCCTGACTTAGACTGAGTCTTGACCCACTGGTCAATGTGAAGATCGTTGATGAAATAGGCTTTCATATTTCAATTTATACACAAAAATGGCGTGCCCTTGATAGACACGCCATGAAATTTTTCGAACGGAACCCTAGATAGCTCTGTCAACGCATGACTTCCAGTTGTCTGGATCAGAAGCTTTCAACTTGCAGAGGTTGATGAGCGTTCTGAAGGACACCTTAGCGTTGTGCGTCTTCTTGAGGATGTTCTTGAAGTCAGTGCTGAGCATGTATTCCATGACTTCTTCCTTGTCCTGTTCGTTCGTGATGTCGACAGACTGACCGTTGATCTTCTTTGCTGCGTAGTACTTGATGTATGGCAAGCAAGTCTTGATTCTGTTGATCGTGTCTTCAAGGCTGAATGTAACGTCGATGTTCATGCAGCGTGAGAGAAGAGCAGCGTCTTTCTTTGCGATCGCGTCCTTGCTGAGGTTAGAGATGAAGATGATTCCACCCTCGAACTCGAACTGAGACGGAACTGCTGGCTTGTTGTGATGAGCTGCTGAGTACTCAGCGAGCATCTGCTCAAGCTCTTCGTGTGAGATTCCGGCTGGAACTGGAACTGTTCCAGCAGTGTCCCAAGATACGATTCTCTCTTCGCCAGAGTCAAGAACTGCCTTCAGGATGTTCAAAGAGTCTGCGCCGTCGAACACAGAGTCACAGTCGTCGAAGATTATGACCTTGTTGTAGTTATTGTAAATGAAACGATACATTGCGTAAGTAGAAGTTGAACCCTTCATGATCACGTAGTCTTCGCCCTTTACAAGACCAAGAACTTCCTTCAAGACTCTTCCGACTCCGAAAGACTTACCGATACCGCCCTGACCAGTGATGAGCAGAGCAGCGTTGATTCCCTGACCGACTGACTTGACCATCGTGTCCATCTGCTTGAACACGATCTCAGGATCAGCGTACTCGGTCTCTTCGAACTTATCGACTGCGTCGCTCACTTCAGGAGATTCGTTGAACTTCTGTGGCTCAGCAACCTTGATCTCGAAGGATCCGTCTTCTCCAGCTTCCTCTTCGCTTCCGAGAAGCTTTCTCAGCTTAGATGCGGGAACTTTGAGAGAAGTCATGATCTGGAGATCAGATAGGCCGTCTTTCTTCATAGCCTGAGCTACTTCTCTCTTGCCGGTGTAAGTGTTTCCGTTGTACTTGTAAGTGTTGATCACTTCGTTGATAGCGCTCTCGTCTGTTCTGTTCACTAGAGCGTCGATAGCTGCTGGAAGAGCAGTAGCGAACGACTCCTGAGACTTGAAGACGATGTCCTTGTCAGGCTGTGACCAACCGCCGACTCCAGTCAGACGGAGAGTGTTCCATACAGAGATTGAGAGGAATTCTCCACTAGTAGTGAAGTTGACGCCGACAGCAGATCCGTCAGCGTCCTTGTAGAGAGCCTGCTTGATCTTGTTGCTGCCCTTGATTGCGTCGAGAACATCTACGATGTTGTAATGCTTTCCAAGCTTCTTGTTGAAGTAGCTGATTATGAGATCCGCCGTCTTGTCCGTGTTCTGCGGAGAGACAGTAGCCTCGTTCAGCTTTCTTCTTTCTAGAAATTCACCAAAGCTCTCCATTCGATCCTCCGATTATCTCTTGATGCTTACTGTAACGTCGTAGACGTCTGGAACGATGTGATTTCTGTAGTGAAGTCTATTTGCTCCACCTTCCTTCTTCAGTTCCACCTTTGCAGGCATAGACTCTTCAGCGATTTCCTTGAATTCTGACTCGAGATCATCAGTGTCGGTCTCTTTGAGCTTTCCAAGATCTCCGCTGAGCTTGATCTGCCATGTTCTGTCCATCTTTCTAGTGAAGTACCAGATAGATGCTGATCCTGCGCCGTATGGACCATCCTGATCGAAGTTTCCAGTAGAGACTGGCTCATCGTCGACTTCTTGCGTGATCTTGGTCTGACCGTGCTGCTCAGTCACGCTCAATCCGCTGAGACCATACTTAGCTTCTACGAGCTGCTTGAACTTGTTGACGTCAAGCCATGTCCATGAGAACTGGACCTTCTCAGTGTCCTTCTTGATCATTCCGATTCGCTGACCGCCCATGAACTGAGCATCTTCTGCCTCGCTCAGTCCGTATGCTTTGTGAAGTCTGTAGTAAGTGCGTCTTCCTTCTTTCGTTCTCTCGTCAGCAGTGGTAGTGCTCTCGTAGTGAATGAATACGCTCACTACCATCTCGTCTTCACCGATAGCCTCGTTGACGATCTGGCAACCGAGAGATTCAAGGAGCCTCTTGGCTTTGATATAATCAGACAATTCCATTGTGTAATCTCCTGTTTTAAGTATTTATACAGAAACTACTTGTCTGACATCTCTTCCTTGACTACGTCTTTCCAGCGATTTCTGATGTATTCAGCCTCTTCTGGATCGATGTCCTCTACGTACTCGACAGCTTTCTGACGGGTGTAGAAGAACTCGTGCATCACTGAGCGTATGAGCTCCTCGTCGAGAACTTCCTTCTTAGCGCCCTTGAAGTAGTGCTTTTGAGTTCTCATTATGCAGCACATCAGCTCATAGAAGTCACGATCTCGCAAGTTCATGTTGGACACGAAGTTGAGGATCGGAAGATACTCTTCGTATCTGCACAGACCCTTCATTATCGCGTACTGGTTCACAGCGTTTCTCTCTTGGTCGGAGAGAAGCTCCCAGGGACACTTGTCAGAGCCCATGTGATCGATGACCATGAAGAACGGGGACTTCTTCTTTCCCTTGGGCTCTTCTACAGTCTTTGGAGCATCAGGATTGTTTAGAATCAGCTGCTTCCTGAACTTCGCGATGCTCGATAGTCGTTTCGCCATAGTTGTCTTCTCCATATCTCTTCATCAGCTCTTGCGCCAACTCGCTGTAGTTGGACGACGTGAAGATATTGAACACTACTAATTTACAATTTTCTAAGACTCCAGCGAATAGTCTCACCTTGTCATCGAGGTTCTGAACATCGCTAGCATAGGCGTCTATGTCGATAGCTAGTTCGTTATGCTCCAATTTTGCGCATAAAGCTGCCTTACGGGCCGTTTCTGATAGATCCTGTGGAAATACATAGAGTGCAAGCTTACACCGCCCAGAAGACTCGTTTACGAGCTTATTTCGCTCGGTCTCTGTCATCTCAGTCTTTGGAAAGCGCTTAAGGAAGTCCAAGCACTGCTGAAGATCCTCACCAAATGGCTGTCCACGCTTGATGAACTGTAGATTGTCTTTCCAGAATCCCAGAGTCAACGGAAAGCCTATTCTGTCAGCGAGCTTCCATATAGCCTCTTTCTGCTCCTGAATGATGGCTTCCACTACGAAGAGATAGGGCGAGTCCACATGCTCAATGGACTGCTTGTAGTCCTGACAGAACTGACAAGAGTCCGAAGTGCATACGTATAAGCCGTGCTTGAAGTTCTGTATGAAGTTGAATGCTTCTAGCTGCTTCATCATCACTTCCTAGAACAGAGCGCATAGCGAGACGATGCAGCACGCCATCTGAACTCTCGGAAGTCTAGAAGTAGCGCCCGCCGACTCGTACTGACCGATGGTGAGAATTGCGCTTCCCTTTTTTGGACAGATCGGAGCGAGTCTCTCGAACAAGAACTCGTAGACATCGACGTCCTGATAGCCCTTCTCATCGATCAGGTCCATCACAGCAGAGTAGTTGTGCTCCTTGATCAAGTCGATGATCTTGTCGTCCACGTCTGCGAAAGCAGCGATCTTAGAGTCGATCTTGCCGTGAATTCTAACGTACTTCTGAAGCATCGAGAGAGTAGTTCTGATGGAGTTGCCCTTGAGTTCGATGAGTCTCTTGACTGCCTCTGGATCGTAGTCGACATTCTCGTACTTGAGGATGCCGAAGATTCTCTTGGCGATGAGCTCCTTCATGCTCTCTTGGTCTTCCTTCTCTGGGAAGTTGAAGTTGAACTCCATCGTTCTTCCTTCTTGAAGAGCGTCGATGACCTTCGTCGGGAAGTTGCAGGTCATGATGTAAGAGCACTTGAGTGCCGTCTCTTCCATCAGCTTGCGAAGACCAGCTTGGAAAGCAGGAGAGCATCCGTCGAACTCGTCGAGGAAGATGATCTTCGGTTCGTTGTTTGGAGCCTTCGTTCTAGCCCAGTTTGTGAGCTTCTCTTTCAGGACTTCCATTCTACCGTCAGTAGAGGAGTTGATCTCGAACACTTGAGCGTTGAGATCCTTGATTAGCGCCAGAGCCATAGAGGTCTTTCCAGTTCCCTTCTTTCCGTAGAGGAACAAGTTCGGAAGATCTTTTGTGGTAACAATGTCGTCGAAGAACTTGCGGTACTTCTTTGGAACGATCACGTCTTTGACATGGTCTGGTCTGTATCTCTCAATCCACTTGGAACATTTCAGATTCATTGTAAATTCCCTTTTACAAAATATGCTGCTCATCACTGATGATGGCAGCATTAAATATAGAAGTTTTTAGCGTCTCTTTGCTGCTGCACGACGCTGTGCGCGATTCATGTTGTAGGAGTACTGCATCTGGGCTCCATCCGTGTTAGAGACTGGAATGATGCAGTGACATGGAATCGGCTCGTGTGTTCCAGCCTTTCGGCCAGCGCAGCCAGTTCCGTGACATCTCGGACAGTTCGGCTTTGGATCTCTGAGTGTGATTCCTCTTTCCTCGGCCATCATCTTGAAGATCTCCATCGGCGGAATCTGTGCTAGAGTGTCGTAGAGGGACTGATTGACTTCGAGGGTCTCTTCCTTCGTTTCAACCTTCTCTTCCTTCGGTGCCTCTTCTGGATGACTGAGTTCATCGATAACTTGCATTACTTGCCTCCGTCAGTGTCTTCAGAGAGGAGCATGATGCTGAGCTTGATCTCATCTTCTCTCTTCTGCTTGAGGAAGATGCAGCCGTTCAAGTCAATCTCGGTCTCATAGTCGCCCTTAGGAATGAGCGAGAAGATAGCAGCGTTGTACTTGGACTTGAATTCCTGAGTGGCTGGCTGTTCGAGAAGAATCGGGTACTCAGCAGTGTCAGCAGACTGCATCGTGTAGATGAAGAGGTTGAGAACCTTGTCCTTCGGTTCCACGTCGATGTAGTTTCCGCCGATGATAGAGATCTTTTTCTGGATCTCGTTGATCATCTCTTCGGTGAAGACGGTAACGACGTGATTCTCATGTTCAGCGAGCTCATGGAAGCCAGGCTTGAAAGTCGGAAGTGAAGTGTCGCCAAGGCTGAGAGACAGCTTGTCAGAGCGTTCAGCGTTCTTGAAGACGATTCTAGAAGCTTCTTCCTTGACGGTAGATCCCTCATCGAGGCTGAGCGGCTTTTCCTGAATCATCACAGAGAGACTTGCAGGAGTCGTCTTGGTGCTCATGGAATCGTAGAACTTCTTGAATCTGGTGAAGTCCAAGATGCCGAGCTCATCTACAGGAAGTCCGATGTACTTGAGCGGAGCTTCGATGATGTAGCAGAAGTTGCACTCTTCATTGTTAGAGCGAATGACTGCTTTAGCACCTTCTTTCGTGATGAGGATTCTGTGGTTCACTGGTGAGAGTCTTTCGACGAGGTCGATGAAGCTCTTGTCATATTCGATCTTTTCTTCTTTCATGGTAATTCCTTATGAAATTGTATCACTCAAAATTTAGTAACAAAATGCGGAAAGACAATTTCGTCTTACTTTCCGCACCACCAGTTTGACTGACAGCCCTCTTCGACTTCTCCTGGCCCTTCCCAATACGGATTAGTCTCTTCGCCAGATCCAGCGAGCAGAGTTGTCTCAGAAGCGTAAGTTACGACTTCCATAGTCGGCTTCGTGTATTGCTTTTTCATTTTTTCTCCTTCGATTTTCTGAATGAGGTCTTTGGATCGAACCCATAGGCCTTGAGTCTCGTGATGTCGTCACCAACTGGAACGACTGCGTCATCTGGACGAGCATGACTGTCCAGCCACTCGTTGAGAGTGTATAGTGTCATGAACGGATCCATGATCTTCTGGAATCCCACTGTCTTTAGACACGGGTTGCGGATCACGAAGATGTTCGGTGATCCCTTAGTGTACTTTCCGTAGACTGGATAGATCATGATGAAGATCGGACCAAAGCGTTCGAACGCTTCATCCTTCCAGAACTCTGCGAGCCCAGGGTACTTGTACTCGTCTTCCTTCTTGTTCTTGAACTTGAAGCCCATGTTCAGCTCCATGTCAGAGAAGGTGTTTGAGTATCTCTTGACTGTCTCGAAGTCAGTGTGCTCTACGCTGAGTCTAGAGCCGGGGTTGAAGAAGAATCCCAACCACTTCCTGAGGTCAATGTTACGGTCATACTGATTCCATACGATCTCTCCGATAGTGCCAGACGGAGTGACCATCGGGTAGTACTTTCCACAGAATCCGAGCCAGATGACATAGAGATTAGCTCTCCATGCAGCTTGTGCAGAGATGATCTTTTTCTCGATGAAGTACGGGTGTTTCTTGAGGTATGAGTTGACAGACTGTAGATGTCCGTCAAAGTCTTCACCGAGCGTCGCATAAGTCGGCTTAGACACTGGAAGCGTAGTTACGCCAGAAGTTCTGTTGAACACGACATCAGACTCAAGGAAAGAGCCAAGCGCCGAGTCGTAATAGTCTTGAAAGTTTCCGTTGATTTTCATATTCAAATTCTCAAAAATGAAAAAGAGACAGACCCAACCCCTAGGCCTGTCTCTATGTCCTCCACTCCAATTACGGATTGAGAGTTACCGGTGCGTATCTCTCAGCGGTGAGCTGTTCCTTCAAGGCATCGAACGGATCGAGCTTGTTGGACATAGCCATCTTCAAGAGATTCTGGCTGAACC
>Ga0326513_10002942_pt1 | contig 12446 bp, 13 predicted proteins | sample 2_2465_0518_D_FD_203654 | JGI IMG/M metagenome (GOLD analysis project Ga0326513, IMG submission 203654) | Bovine rumen microbial communities from UC Davis, California, United States - 2_2465_0518 | ecosystem: Host-associated > Mammals > Digestive system > Stomach > Rumen | place: USA... | reverse complement strand
TGCCTTTTGATATAAAGAGATTTGAAGAGTTACGTAAGACGAATACGGCGGCCAGCCTACTTCAAGCTTATTCTATTCAGTTTATGAATGATGAGTATGAGGGGGTTGATTGGACAAGTTATGAAGAAGCATATAAGGAGTTGGAAGAACGTGGCGCCCTAGCTGATGTTGTGCCAGGATTGGCTGACGAAGAGAGAAGAAGACTTGAGGAAAAATGGGGTGCAAACTATGATGAAGAGGCTTTAAATTATTTAGAAAACCTTTATGATGGATTGCTTTTGACTCAGAATATCAATGGCGCGCTACAGGGTGACCAAGCTCTTAAGATTTGTAAGATTTCTTATGAGATTGACTGCAGAATTCGAGAGGGCGCCGACTTCGATAAACTTCTAGCCTCCTATGATAAGCTTGTAAAGACGGGAGAATTTACTCCAAAGAACGTCAAAAATGCAAGCGACTTTGAATCAATGGGTGAGTTGTGTCGTTGGCTTGAAAAACGAGGATTTGTTAATAGATTCTACGATGGAGAAACGCGCGATGTCGTTGATGAGACAATAAAGAACATTCAATCTTGGAACCAACGCCTATATACAAATGAATCTGGTATTGGCGATGAAATTACCCAACGTATACAAGCTTTGAAGACTGCGGCCGAGCTTGAATCGTATTATGATGTAGACCCTGGAGTTGACGATTATGACAACTATGAAAATGAAGGGTTTGAGCAACTCTTTAAAGATGAAGAATTTACAGCTGACCTCAATGGAGGTGAGTAATGCAAGAAAAACGAAAGAAGGTTATATTAAGTAAGCGTCAAGAATTAATGGCCGATGAATTCGTTGAACGAGCAGAGCGCGAGGGCATAGAACTTGAGAAAGGGGCGGTTATTACTAATGAGTATTTGGAAAGGAACTATGAGGACCTATGTAAATGGGTTAACTTATTTACTGCCTATCCAGATTACTATTTAGATATAATACGCCCAGCTGATTCTGAATTTAGCCTCTTTTTCTACCAGCGATTTACACTGCGCGCCCTCATGCGTTTCAAAGACGTGTTCATAACGGCGCCACGTGCGTTTTCAAAATCGTTTATTACTATTCTAGCTCTTTTCTTACAATGCGTATTCATTCCTGGTCGAAAGGTATTCATGACTGCGAATACTAAACAACAGGCTGCACAAATTACAAAAGAAAAGATTTATGAAATTTATGACCATTGGCCTTTGCTTAAAAAAGAAATTATTGGTTGGGAATTAAGTGACTATCCTGGTAATTTCGGAAAGGATTATGTAACTCTTAAATTTCGTAATGGTTCTGTGTTTGACGTAGTGCTTGCCGGAGATGCTGCACGTGGAGGGCGCCGGCACGGTGGAATGATTGATGAGATACGAGATGGTGATGAAGAGATGATTAACTCTGTAGTAATTCCGCTTGTAAACGTATCTCGTCGTTTACCTAATAATACAGTTAATGACTACGAGCCAAACCAACAGATTATTGCAACAACATCTGCGGGAAGTAAAACTTCCTTTGCATATGACCGATTAATAGATACTTTTGAAAACGCAATAATTGACCCAGACCATGCATTTATGTTTGGGTGTGATTGGCGTTTACCTGCGATGCATGGGCTTATTGATAAGCAGTATATTAATAAATTAAAAATGAGTCCATCTTACAATGCAGAATCATTTGCTACAGAGTATTTGTCTTTGTGGCAAGGTTCTAGCGAAGATGCTTGGTTCTCATATGAGAAATTAAGCAAATATAGAAAAATAAAGAATCCAGAAACGCACGCAATTAATAGACCCGATTCCGACCAATTCTACTTAATATCAGTGGACGTAGGTCGAATTTCAGACCAGACGGCCGTTTGTATTTTTAGAGTTAACATAACTAAACAAAAATATTATTCGACTTTAGTCAATTTAATTGTACTAGGTCGAACCCCACAAACAAAACCATTTTCTGTACAAGCAGTTGATTTGAAAAAAATAATTGCTAGTTTCAATCCGCGCGAAGTCGTGATTGATACGAATGGTTTGGGTGTAGGTTTAGCTGATGAGATGATTAAGCCGCATTATGATGAAATGGGGAATTTCTTACCAGCCTATGGGTTTAAAAATGATGATGTGTATAAACAGATTCAACCTAAGGATGCGCCGAAAATACTTTATGGAATCAAGGCTAATCAATCTCTTAACTCTAAAATTCACGGAAACTGCTATTCTCGTTTAACGAGTGGGATGGTGCGTTTCTTAATTAAAGAGCAGGAAGCGAAAAGTGCGCTTCTTGCTACTAAAATTGGTCAAAAAATGACCACAGAGCAACGTGTAATGAGGCTTATGCCTCATGAGATGACAACTAAATTATTTGAAGAAATGGCTAACTTGCGTTTAAAGCGTACCGGTTCAAGCCTCGACATTGTTCTTGAGAGAATTAATTCTCGTTTTCCAAAAGATAAATATTCAAGTTTTTCTTATGGATTATGGAGAATTAAAGAGCTCGAAGAAGAATCATATAGTCGTAGTCACAGACGGCGCGCGGGTGAACGAAAGTTGGTATTCTTTACGGGAGGGATAAATGGATAGAAACGATAAAGAGTTTCTTACTACCTTTAAAAGCTCCTACCAAAATATGATAGCAACTAGTGAAACTAGTTACAATGGTAGCAGATATAGTTCTACCATATATACTAGACACTCTTATAAACAATATACACCAGAAGAAATAGAACAAATTATTGAATCTGGCTCGTTGGCATCTCAAATTAAATTATCTCGTGCCTTTTTTGATAAAGGTGGATTTTATCAACGTATTTTATTGCATTATGCAACTTTATTAAAATATACTGGTTTATTAATTCCTAATCCAAGTTTTGGTAAATCTCTCTCCGAATCGTATATTGAAAAAAAGTATTATAATGCAATGAATTTTGTAGACAAAGCAGGTCTGCCAGACTTGTTTACTAGAATGGCTATTCGCGCTCTGCGCGATGGGTGCTATTATGGTATAGTTCAAGCTATGGATAATGACTCGATGTCTATTATTGATCTTCCAGCTTACTATTGTCAAACGCGCTTTAAGGATGCAAAAGGTAATGATTTAATTGAATTTGATGTAAGTTATTTTGATACAATTGTAGATAAAGAAGACCGTAAGGCCGCGTTACAAATGTATCCAAGTAAAGTTGCTAATTGGTACAGGAGATATAAATCGGGTAAAGTAAAAAGATGGGTTTTTATACCGGCAGAAATTGGCATTTGTTTACCATTTCTTGATGGTCGCCCTATGTTTTTAAATATCATTCCTGCCGCTATTGAATATGACCAAGCAAGAGATATTAATAAAGAAAGAGATTTAGAAGAAATAAGGAAGATAATTGTTCAAAAAATACCGCATCTTCAAGATGGAGGATTATTATTTGAGCCTGATGAAGCAGAAGTAATGCATCAGGGTACAGTAGGAATGATGAAGGGAAATCCTAATGTTTCCGTATTAACTACTTATGCTGATGTAGATGCAATTGTTTCTAAAACTTCAAATGATAATGCGACGAGTAGTATTGAAAAATCACTTCTAAATATTTATTCTGAGGCTGGCTCCAGTCCACAATTATTTGGAACAGAATCTAATTTATCACTTGAAACTTCTATTAATAACGATATGGCATTAATGATGACCTTCGCGCGGAAGTTAGATAAACTTATGACATTTGTTTTGAATAATAAATTTGGCAATTCTAATATCACTTTCAAATATACTATTCTTCCTATTACCTTCTATAATGAGCAGAAGTATTGTGACAATGCTTTAAAGATGGCTAATTCTGGTTATAGCTTTATTTTACCTGCATTAGCTATGGGTATATCACAGAAGGAGCTTGGTAATATTAAAGATTTAGAAAACGACGTTTTAGGATTAAAGGAAAAACTAGTTCCATTAAGCACTGCTTATACGGAGTCTGGTAATAGTCCTGGACGTCCTGAATTGCCAGCAGAGCAAAAAAGTGCAAAGACAATTGCTAACGAAAAATCATTAGATGGCGGAGGTTCAAGCACCAATGGATAAAAAGAAATTAGCTACTTTTTCTCTTTCTCTTTATGGTAATATAACCGCCTATAATAAAACTTTATCCCTTGCGAGGTGCCGCATTTTCTATAAAGGCGGAAATCGAAATGGTACTTATATCACAGATGAGTTTGCAGAGAAGTTAATTGCTTCACTGCCTTATGCGCCGGTTAAAGGTATTTATGATTCTATGGCCGAAGATTTTACTGACCATGGAACACAGAGATACCAAGGGCGCATCTATGGAGTAGTACCTGTAGACAATCATTTCGCTTGGGAAAAACATCTTGATAAGGACGGTATAGAAAGAGAATATGCTTGTACAGACGTATTACTCTATACCGCCATTTATCAGAAAGAGGCTTTAGATATAGTTGAATGCGCGCAGTCAATGGAGCTTTATGCAGATGCAATTGATGGAGAATGGAGATTTATTGACGGTAAGAAGTATTTTGTTTTTACTGATGGATGCTTCTTAGGACTTCAAGCTTTAGGTGAAGATTTCGAACCTTGCTTTGAAGGCGCCGGCTTCTATACATTAATTGCAGAAACTTTGGCTGAAAGAATGCAACAATTCGAACTAGATTCTAAACTAGATGTAGGAGGAAAAGAACAAATGAATTTTAAACTTTCTGATGACCAGAAGTATAACATGATTTGGACTCTTTTAAATCCTAGATTCAACGAAGAAAACGGTTACGTCATGGACTATTCTGTATGTGATGTCTATGATGAATATGCTATTGTTTTTAATTTTGAAAATAGGGCTTATGAAAGAGCATACTATACAAAGGATGATGCAACAGACTCCCTTGCTATTGATAGAAAGGAAGCTTGCTACATTGTCGATGTAAATGATGAGGAAAAGCGTGCTCTTGAGATGCTTCATCAGCTGAATGGAGATACCTATGAAAAGGTTGACGAAAATTATTCAGCTATGAATGAACAAATTGAAACTCTTACAGCTGAGAAGAGTGAGTTTGAGGCAGCTCAAGAAACTTATAGTCAGAAAATTGAAGAGCAGGATGGAACAATTGCTACTTTACAACAGGAAAAAGCTGATGTTGAGGAAACTCTGAATGGAGTTAAGAGTGATTATGAGGCTGCTCAATCAACTATTGAATCTTTAACTGCAGAGAAGGAAGCTTTAGAAACTTTCAAGGCTGACGTGCTGAAGAAGGAAAAGGAAGCGGTTCTTGAGCATTATGCACAACTGCTTGATTCTGAAGATATTGATTCTTTCAGAGCAAAGATTGATGAAATGACTAGAGATGAGCTTGATAAGGAGCTTGCATATACTTTAGTTCAGAATAAGCCAACGCTTTTCACAAATGAGAAAAACCCTAGTTATGTACCTAAGGACGATGTAGAACCTACAGGTATTGAGGGTATTTTAAGTAAATATAAGAAGTAATAAACGGAGGATTTATTATGGCTGATAAAAGACTTGTAATTGACGGTTTTGGTCAAGTAGAGCTTAATCAGGTTTCTTTCCGTAGAGATGGAAGAGTTGAAGCTCAGTGCGCTCTTGACGCTACTGACTTCGCTTCTGTTCCAGCTGAAAACGGAATGCTGCTTGCTGTAGATAGAGTTAACAGAACTGTTAAGTTCCCTACTGCTGCCAATGCCGCTAAGATGCCAATTGCTTTAAACTATACAACAGAGCATATGTATGATGAAAGAGCTAACGCTCTGAAGGACTTTAAGCTTGAGAGAGGTACTTTCCTTCCTAGACTTGGTTTCCTTTCTGTAGGTGAGCTCTTTACAACTAATACTATCTGCATGGATGATGGTGAGTTTGCTGATGAAGACGCTCTTGCTACTGCTACTGCGGCAGCTGCACTTACTACTACTCCAGTTTATGGTGGAATTAGTGATAACGGAGCTATCAAGGTTTCAGCTACAAAGCCAAGTGCTGGTCCTGTACTGCTTGTAGTAGAGAAGACAACTATGCCAGATGGACAGTTTGCTCTTAAGTTCCAGGTTCTTGAAGCATAATAGGGAGGTGTGAAGAATGACTATTAAGGAAATGAAAGAATTAGCTGTATATGCAGCTAAGGGTCAGGCTCCAACTAACTTCTCTGTTGAGAACGTAGACGAGGCTCTTCGCGATGGACTTAGAGAGTTAGCTGGTTCTGTAAATCAGTTCATGAAGAACAGATATGATATTTATGAAATTATTATTGAAGGTGCAGACGAAATCGTTCCTAAGAAGGTTATCGATGCAGTAGGAATCTTTGCTGAGGTTCAGCAAGTTGGACAAGGCCAAAAGGCACTGTTCAGAACAAGACTTGGTAGAGCTAGAGCTAAGAAGTTCCTTACTCAAGTTGGTCTCTCTGGTGTATATGAGAGTTTCAGACTTGACAACGGTACTTTCGAAGTTAGTGCTCATGCAGTAGGCGGGGCTTGCTCAATTGATTTCGAGAGAATGCTTGATGGCGCAGAGAATATGGCTGAGCTCGTTAATCTTCTGACAGAGGCTCAGACAGATGCTGTATATCAAGAGGTTCAGAGAGCACTGCGCGCAGCTGTAAGTCAGAATGGTGTTCCTGCAAACAACAGAGCTAACGTTACTGTTGGTAACGATTTTGATGGACAGGAAATGATGAAGCTCATCTCCACAGTTAGAAGCTATGGTAATGGCGCTGTTATCTTTGCTCCACCTGAATTCGTTGCAGCTATGGGTGCTGACGCTATCGTTCCAGTTCCACAGAATGGTAACTATGGTGGCGTATATCATCCACAGGATATCGATGCTATCCACAATACTGGATATATTAACCTCTTCAGAGGTACTCCAATCGTTCAGATTCCACAGTCATTCGTTGATGAGAACAACGTAGAGACATGGATTGACCCACAACTTGCTTATGTACTGCCTACAGGTGGTGAAAGAGTTGTTAAGGTTGTATTCGAAGGCGGCACACAGATGTGGGACTTCGTAAATGCTGACCAGTCAATGGAGATTCATACTTATAGAAAGCTGGGTACTGCTATCCTTGCTTACCATAATTGGGGAATCTATAAGAATGAGAACATTCCTCAGACTTATAAGGAAATGTATCCAAACGTATAATTTGTTAGATAGGGGAGGGGTTCATCCCCTCCCTGTTTATTATTTAGGAGTTAAAAGGAGTAATACAAATGGATAAGAAGGTAAAGGTTGTAAGTTTAGTTTCACAGAGAGTTGTGTTAACTGTACCAGATTTAAGATTGAGAAGAGTTTGGGAAAGAAAAGGTGCAGTTGCAGTAATTCCGTTTGAACAATTAGAAGAAGCTATGTATAGTCCTGGAGTTGAGAATCTGTTTAAGAATGGAATTCTTGGTATTGATGATATGGAAACAAAGATTGCGCTTGGTCTTGAACCAGAGGGCGCGAAGGTTCCAACTAATATCATTACTTTAAATGACGAGCAAAGAAAGCGTTATCTTACAGTAATGCCGCTGCATGAGTTTAAGGAAGAGATTAAGAAGCTTCCAATTGAGCAGATTAATGAGCTGGCCGCATATGCTATTGAACATGAGATTTTAGATTTTGATAAGTCTGAAATTATTAAGAAATATGTTGATGTTGATATAATGCGCGCAGTTAAACTTAATAGGGACGACCAAGCTACACAGGAGAGGTAAAATGACTTCCGTTTATAAAGTTTATGAAGCTTTTTTGTCGAAGATGTTAGAAGATGAATGGTTGAACTGGACACAAGAAGAGGTAGAGGCGGACTGGCGCCAACTTCTTTTAGGTGCTTTACCAAATTTTAAATTTCCTCGTGTTAGCTTAGATTTTAATGAATCTGGGGATTTTGTTGATGATTTAAACAACGAGGAGATTCAAATACTTGCAACTTTAATGAAGTGTGAGTGGCTTAATAGAGAGATTTTGACTTGGGAAAACGTCAAACCGTTATACGTAGAAAGAGATTTTTCACAAGCAAACTTAATTGATAAGCTACAAAAGCTTTTAGATAGAGAGGAGTATAAGGCACTTAAACTTGAGCGTGTATATTATCGTTCTAGAAACAGACAGCCATTTGATTATAGAAAATTGGCAGGTGAATAGAATGGATTATATTCCTGAAGTATTAGAAGCATATAATAATAAGTTGAAGAGTAAGTTATATGGTTTACTTTGTGAATATGAGAGAGGGCGCGATTGGCAAGGTTTTCTTGATTCGATTTTAATTGAATTGGAAGGCTTTGATGTAGATGAGAGAACTATTGATTATTATAGTTTATATCATAAGATTTCTTCTTTAAGATATTTGAATTATGAATACTTTAGAAAAACAATTTTTGATTGTATGTCTCTGCTCTCCAGAGGGGAGGAAAGGCAATGAGTTATTATGAAGAGGTATATTTAAAAAGATTAAACAGATATGGGATTGATTTTCAATCACGTATGCAGCGCCAGCGCGAAGAAAATTTTAAACTTCAACTTAAAAAATCAGTTTATTATATAGATTTTGAATATGGGGGAGAAATGCATGAGGCAGAACTTCCTCCATATAAACAAAATGAGACCAAAGATTTACATTATCTTTTAACAGATGTACATTTAGATATGCCTAATGGAACAATTTTAATGTTACCAGATAAAGATGGAGAAAGGGTTCCATGGATGATATATTGGTTAGAAGACTATGTAGCGAGTGGATATAATCGTTATATAGTTTTAAGAATGACTCATTATCTTACTTGGAAAAATAGGGAAGGCAAAAAGTGTAATGCCTGGGCATATTTCTATGGACAGGAAGATAATATGTTAAAGGATGAATTAAAATCAAGAAGTAGGAATAAAGCTCTGTATACAGAGAACTTAAAATTAAGTTTCTTTATCACCCCGCGCAATGTAAATATTCGTAAAGATGATTATCTTGAGGTTGGAAATGATGAGTTAAAAGAAGCTTATGTAGTTACTGGTTATGATATACAATCAACTCCTGGAGTTGAGTTTGTATCTGTTGACCCTCAGTATATTAGAGATTTGAGTGAACCTCCTATTCAATCTGCTGAAGATTCTGATAATGATTTCTTCTGGATTAATAAAGGAGGTGAAGCATGAGTATAAGAAACTGCGGAGATATTGGCGTTAATACTCAGTATATAGTAAAGAGATTAATTGCAAATCAAAATTTGCTTAAACTCCTCTACTATACTGATAAAGACCCTTTAGCTGGGGATGATTTAACACAAGACCAAATTCAAGATGAAGTTTTTGAAAAACTCATTAAAATTATTCCTCGTATTGGTCCAAAAGAAACAGCACATTCAATTATAACAATTACAATGCAACGTGGTACTGGTCTTGCTGCTAATGGAGAGTTCAAAAATGTATTAGTAAAAATTGAAGTTTTTGTTCCTATGACACAGTGGATTATTAAGAACTCAAATTTACGTCCATTTGCTATAATGGGTGAAATACAAAACTCACTTAGAGGTAAGAAGATTGAAGGTTTAGGCAAAATGCAAGGCGGAGATTTTGATTTAGACTTTCTTTCTGAGGAAATGACTGCATATTTAATGACTTTTGTCATTACAAGTTATGATTGATGAACGAATTTTTCTTGGCTATCCTATAGATTTTAAGGATATATGTCAGATTTATCCGCCTACTGTGAATGACGTTTGCGGAAATAAAGATTTTTTGATTTATCAATCGTTATTTACTATGACGCAAGAAGATTTAGAAGATGCCTACGCTGAAGGCGCCGGCGTCACTAAAATTCCAACACCATTTCAATATTTGTTAATGAATTATTATCAAGACGATGATATGAAAGTAAAAATTCATGACGCTTTTAATAAGTTTATTCATGAACCTGTAACAATAGTTCCAGAGATTGAGATGCTGTTGATTGGAAAAAGTGAAGATGAGCTAGACCCAGATGTGGATTTAGAGAATCCAAGATTGCTTACTGAAGAAAATTTTTTTGATTTTCAAAATGCAATTAGAACAGTTATGGGTGAAGAAACAATTAAGTCGCCGGAACCAGAAGACCCAAATTTAGACCCGCGCATTAAGCGATATAAAGAAAAAGTAAAACGTAGTGAGCGCTTAATCGCTAAAAAGAAAAGAAAAAAAGGTGGTGGCCCAAATTTTGGAACTCTTCTTGCTGCAATTTGTTGTATGGGAATTGGTTTGACTCCACTTAATATTGGAGAGATAAGCTATGCGTGTGTTCATTGGTTAATTACAATGGAACAGCAAAGGGAAGAATATGATATTGATATTCGCGCCCTGCTTGCTGGCGCGGATAGTAAAAAAGTTAAACCAAAATATTGGATTAAAAATATAGATTGAAATTAATAGGAGGCTATTTAATATGGCAATTGTTCTTGAAAGATATGCTATTAAAGAAGTTGCTGACGTTATGTTCTATGAGTTAGACTCAAAGGGCGCTCCTTCCGCTCCTGTACTTTATCTTGATACTCTTAAGACTTCAACACTTAGTCAGAGTTCTGAAAAAGTAGACGCAAGAGGTGGTAAAGGTAATGTTAAACTTCTTTCATGGGATACTAATAAAGAGTTAACCATTGAAATGGAAGATGCTGTTTTCAGTGCCAAGTCTCTTGGTATCATGTTCGGCGGAAAAATGTCTGCTAAGGGTAACAAGCAAGAAGTTTTAAAAACTTTACGTTATGACACTACACAGATTAAAGAAGCTAATAAATTTGGTGTTGAGACAAAAGATTTTTTAACTTTTACTATTAGTGGAAACGAGTTATATATAGCTAAATCTTTAGTAACAGTGTATAGTTATCAAGATGCTTCTGGTAATGAATTATATGAACCAGTTCCAGTAAGCAGAACAAGTGTTGATTGGGCTAATGGCGTAGTAACAGGTACACAGCAACAGATTGATTTTATCACTTTTGATTTGCTTGATTGTACAAATGGGGAAATTAAAGATGGTGTTCATTATGCCACTGAAAGAAGCGCTAACAATGGTTCTGTTTTTAAAGGTGTAACAATTGATATTGGAGCAGAGTTTGATTCTAACACTTATTACATTACTGGTGATACATATGCTAGAAACGTTGCTTCTGGTAAGGATGAATTCTTACAGTTTATTATTCCAAAGGGAAAGGTTTCTGCTGAGGATGTAAGTCTTACAATGGAAGCTGATGGTGACCCAGCTACATTCTCAATGACTATTGATTGCCTGAAATCAGAAAGTGGCTCAATGGTTAAGTTAGTTAAGTACTCATTAAGTGCTGGTGGTGCTGCTACAGATGGTAAGAACAAGGGTGCTGCATCTGTACTTGATGACTTCGAGGCCGCTGGTACTCATGATGAATATGTTAGTGGCATGAATGTTACACCTAATACATCTCAACTTATTGACGAGTAATTTAATAAAACCAACTAATGGCGGGGAGGCGGCAACGTCTCCTCGCTTTTTATTTAAAATTTGGGGGGCCCAGGCGCCCACAATGGAGACATCTATGGAAAAAGAATTTGGAATGCAAGAGCTATACTTTGTACAACTAAAATCCACTTCTAATATAGAGATAAATGGACGTCAAATACAGCCAGGAGAAGTAATAGCTGCATTTGATAAAATTCAAATTGCAAACTTCAAAGACATTCATCGTGAAGCTTCGGCTCAAGGTGGATATCAGAATAGAAAGTTAGTAATTTGGAATAGGACTGAAGGAGTAGATTTAGTTTTTATGCAAGGTGTATTTTCGAAAACTCAATTGGGACTTATGCATAATGCAAAGCTTCTAAATATAGACGATAACCAAATTGTACGTATAAGTCAAAGAGATGAGTTGGAAGCAAATAGTGAAGGAATAATTACGTTAACTCATAAACCAATTAATTCATATATCTTCGTTTATAATAAAGAAACAGGAGAGAAATTAACTGGTTTATCAATGATAAGTGAAAAAGAAATTCAAACTCCTCTAGTCTATAAAGATGTTATTGTTGATTATGAATATGGTTATGATAATGGCGCGGACGTTAGTTTAATTGGCGAAGACATCTTTGATGGATATGTAAGTCTTGAAGGAAGAAGTCGAATTAAAGATGACGTTACGGGTGAAACTCATACCGCAATCATATATATACCGAAGTTGAAAATAACGTCAGACTTTAATTTAACGCTTGGGAGTAATGCGCAACCTATTGTTGGTAAGTTTAGTGCGGTCGCGCTAGCTACGGGAGATAGGAAACAGTCGAAAGCGTTAGAGATTTATTATTTAGAGGACGATTTGGATAAGGACTCTGAATGGATGTAGGAAATGGCGTTAACTTTGGTTAACGCTATTTTTTATTGGAAAAGGAGGTAGAAAGGAATGGCTGAAAAAACGACTGTTATATTAGAAGCATTGATGAATGTTACCGATGTAGAGTCTAAGATTGGT